>Ga0102953_1000056_pt1 | contig 68274 bp, 60 predicted proteins | sample SalPon2A_C_D2_MG_FD_78509 | JGI IMG/M metagenome (GOLD analysis project Ga0102953, IMG submission 78509) | Soil microbial communities from South San Francisco under conditions of wetland restoration - Salt Pond MetaG R2A_C_D2_MG | ecosystem: Environmental > Terrestrial > Soil > Wetlands | place...
AGCACGCTGACGGTATCGGCCACGGGCGTCCACTGGAAGACGGTGGCGTAGTCCACCGTCCCCGAAGCGGGCGCGCCCAGGGCGGGAGGATCGGGCAGCGCGAGATCCACCACCTGGTTGGGTTGGAGGCCGGCGCGGTACAGCGTGGTGGAGGCGTTTCCCAGGGTCGCCTTGGCCTGTACGCCCAGCGGTTCGCCGGCAACGGGCGTGGCGAACGTGTACTGCGGGTCGCTGTCCCCGACGGTCCCCAACAGCATGCCGGTGTATCGGCCCGGAGTCATCCACAGCGCCTTGCTAGCGACCGTGAAGCCTGCGGGCACCGTGAGCGTGCCCGACAGGTAGCTGGTGCCGACCGCGGAGAGCTCGAGGTCTGACCCCGAGGCGACCTGCTGGTCGCTCAAGCTCAGTGCGCCGGCGGCGAAGCCGAGGTACTTCTGAGGGAGGCCGGACGGCCCCACGCTCCACTTGAGCGCGACGAGCGAGCCATGGGTGGTGGAGGTCCCCTCCCAAGCGACGCCGAACGGACCGAAGTCGGGACCTCCGTTCGCCCACAGGACGGTGCCGCCGTTCGCCTCCGGTGAGGCGAAGGCCACCTCGGTGATCTCCTGGTTCCCATTGGCGCTGGAGCCCGTGAGCGTGCCCGCCACGGACGCGCCGTACGTCGGCGTCACCACCTGGTCCAGGACGGGCAGCACCGGATTGGCACGCGTGAGGCCCAGGTACTCGTGGACCTCGTTCTTGCCGGGCAGCGTGACGGTGACGTCGTACGGCCAGGCCACGTCGGCCATCGCGAACGACCCGTCGGAGGCCGCGGTGGTCGACGCCCCCGCGATCGTCACGGTCGCACCCGGCACCGCCCGCCGGAACAGGTCGACCACGCGGCCCTGGACATCGAGCGTCACCGGGTCCAGGACGGTGGTGGTGAACGGAGCGTTCTCCTGCTCGGTCCCGGACGCGCCGTCGATGTACACCGAGTACTCCAGGGGGACGACCGCACGCGTGACCTGGAGCGCCGCGTCAACCGTGTCGGGGTCGGCCGAGTCGGGCGTGAAGCTCGCCGTGAGACCGCCGGGAGCCCCGTTGAGGCTGAGCGTGACGGGACCGCTGAAGCCCGCAGAGCGCGTCAGCTTCACCGTCAGATGCTGAACGTCGCCGGCCGCCAGGGCCACCTTGGACGGGGTCAGTTGGAGCTGGAACCGATGCGGCTCGGGCACGGGCCCGGGGACCGCGGGCGCCACCCCCCCGCACCCCGCCAGCGCGACGACGGTTGCGCCGAGCAAGAGGGCGAGGGACCAGGCCGGCCACGCCGACCGGGGGCGCTTCATCGTGGGATGAAGGTGCATGAGATGGTCTCCCTGACGACGGTGGTATTCGTGCCGTCGGTGGCGGCGAGCGAGAGCGTGTACGGATCGTTGGTGCCGGAGCAGCCGATCCCCTGGGTGTACATGTCGTCGGTCTCCTCACCGACGAGGTGGCCCTGCCCGTCGGTCTGCTCGTGGACGAGCCCGCTCGCGATCACGGGGCCCGGGGCGCCCGCGCCGATGTAGATGCCGGGATAGAGGTGCCACGCGTAGACGAGCGCCGAGGAGTCGAAGTCCTCGATGAACGCCTTGAGCTCGAGGGCCTGACTGTCGCCCACCGATGCCTGCTGCTTGGGCGACTCGATGGTCACCGAGGGCGCCATGTTGGCAGGCTTGGAGACCACCGTGATGGTGCCCTGCTTCACGTCGGACTTGTTCTGCGGATCGGTCGCCGTGAGCGTAACCGAGAACGTCCCCGACGTGTTGAACGTCGCCACCTGTACCGGAGGATCGCCGCTGGGGACGCATATATCAGGCGGGATGCTGGCGCTGGCGTCGGTCGTGGCCCACGTGACGCGCTGGCACTCGAGCACCCCGCCGGGCTCGTTGGCATCGACCGCAGAGCCGTACAGGACGTGCATCGGGTAGCCGAGATAGACCGTCGCGCCGCCGAAGGGGCTGCTCAGCGTGGCCACCGGCGGCGTATCCAGCACGGTCACACCGATCGTCGTGCTGGCCGTGGCGCCGCTCGAGTCCTTCACCGTGACCGTGATGTGCCTGAGCCCGGCCGTGGTGAAGGTGTGTTGCCTGTTGGCGTCGAGCGTGATGGCGCCGTCCACGTCGGAGGTCCACGTGCCCGAGTAGATGCCGCCGTCCTCCACGTCACGACCCAGCACGCTGAACTGCACCGGCACGCCCAGCTGCACGCTTGAACCGTCGGCGGGCTCCACGTCGGAAGGCGTCAGCTCCGGCGCGTTGTTGCCCGAGGCCTGCGCGACCACCTTCGAAACGTCGAAGATCGTCTTGTCCCAGTTGTAATCCAGGACGCTCACGTGGAGGCCCAGCTTGCCGGTGAGCCCGGCGTAGAGCGTCCACGGGGGGTCGCCGGGTATGGTCGCGAGGAAGCGCACGTACGCGCTGAGCGTGGCCTGCGGCCCCACGAGATCGTAGAGCAGGAACTGGAAGCGCGCTCCGATCTCCGGCTTCATGTCCATGCTCACCCCGGGATACACGAAGTGAAGGCCGCTGGCGTCGGAGCTGCCACCGAACTCGGCCTTGCTGATGTCGTGGAACCCCTGCCCGTAAGGCTTGTCGGTGCCCGCGGTCAAGGTGAGGTTCTCCGCCGCGGTGAAGGTGAGCTCGGCACTCACGTTCCCCGTGAGGTCGGCGAACACCTGTAGCTTCGGCACGAACACCAGCGGGAACGGTCCGATCTGGACGTCGATGTAATCGAAGGTCATGTCGAGGAGCGGGATGTCCTTCTTGACCTGCGCGCTCTTCCCGGCAGAGACGCTGACGTGAACGCTCTGTTGGAGCCCGACCTCGAACTTGAAGCGGCTCTGGACCGAGCAACAGAATTGGAAGTGGAGCCCGCCATCGATGTCGAGGATGGGCTTGAGCGTGAAGCTCCCCGAGGCCGTGATCTGATCTCCGGTGGTCGCGTGGTTGCCGTCGGCGTCGAACAGAACGACGTTGTTCATGGGCACCGTGAACTGCGTGGAGAGGCTGTCGGACTGCAGGCTGACGCCCTGGGCGAGGATCGTGGCGCTCGCCAGCATGGACGGAGTCAGCTGCTGGTGGATCTTGAAGTTCCCCTGGTGGATCGCCTCCGCCAGCTTCGCCGGGACCGTCTCGACGACCGTGTCCGAACCGACCGCCTGGACGGAGACGACCTTGCGCAGGAAGCCGTACGGCGCGATCGGAGGCACGGGCTCGGTGACCAGGACGTCGTCCGGCTCGAGGGCTCCGAACGTCGCCTGCGGCCCGAAACGCAGCTCGCCGCTGGACGGGTCATAGGAGAGCAGACTGGCACGCGTGGCGGCGTCCAGGATCTTGGTCGTCTTGGGGATGATGACGGGCGATTCGGCGGGCCCCGGCGGAGCGCTGGTCCCGCACCCCACCAGGACCATCCCCACCAGAAGCGACAGAAGCGGCAGTAGCAGGAGCCTGCGCAGCACGTTGCCCCCTCCCCGTGCAACCGGTCAGGACGCGCCCTTGCGTGGCTCGGGGCTCGGGACGCGACGCCAGCCCCGGCCGAGCGCGTGCGGCGCTGGCGGGGCGAGGGCCGTCTCAGTCTCCTCGCGCCCGTCCGCCGCATGCGCGGCCGGTTGGATGCACTGGCCCGACGCTACGGCCGGCGCGTCTAGAATGCGTCCAGACCCGTCCTATTGCACGGTCCGGCGACCGGGGGGGCGGCGCGCGGGGACGCGGGCGGCGCGCTTCGACGAGCGCCCGCCCGCGTCTCTGGTCGCCGCCGGGCCGCTACACGAACACCCCCTTGGCAAGGTGTGCGGACACCACCCAGTTGGGTGCGTCCACGACCTCGCTGATGCGCAGGTCCACGGCCACGCTGCACAGCGCGTAGGCGAGCTGGCTGTCCAGCCCGTACGCGCGACCGAGGTGGTCGATCATGGCTCTGACGGCGTCGCGGGCGGCCTCCATGAGGTCCGGCGCGACACCGGTGGTGACGTAGTAGCCCGCCTCGGCCGGGGCGAAGCGCCCGGCGGGGCGGGGGCTGTCGAACTGCGGCGCGCTCAGGTTCGCGCCCTTGACGAGCTCGAAGCGCACCCGGGTCTTCATGGCGGTCTCGATGGCGGTGCCGCACACCTCGCCGTCCCCCTGCGCGGCGTGGGTGTCGCCGACCGAGAAGAGCGCACCGGGGACCTCCACCGGGAGGTAGAGCACGGTTCCGCGGGTGAGGTCGTGGATGTCCATGTTGCCGCCCACACGCCGCGGCGGGACCACCGAGTGGCTGCCCTCTTCGGCCAGCGCCACGCCGATGGTGCCCGGGAAGGGCACGGTCGGCAGGCGGATCTCGGGCGTGAAGGACACGTGCTGCGCGTCGTAGCGCGAGACGTGCAGGTAGGGGTCGGGGAACTCGTCGGCCAGCAGGCCGAAGCCGGGGATGAGGCCCGTCCAGCCCCAGCCGCTCTCTTCGAAGTCGAGGATGTGTACGGCCAGGGCGTCCCCCGGCTCGGCCCCGTCGATGTAGACGGGGCCCGTGACCGGGTTGACCTTCTCGAAATCGAGAGCGCCGACGTCGGCGTGGCTCGAGTCCTTGGTGAGCTGCCCGCCGGAAGCGTCGAGGATCTCGAATGCGACCTCGCTGCCCGGCCCGAGCCGCATCACCGGCTCGAGGGCGTTGTCCCAACCGAAGTGATGGTGGGCGCTATGGATGGTGCGGACGCTACTGCCCTCCGACAATCTCGATCTCCTTGTAGTTGACCGGCGTGTAGATGCCGGCGACCTGGAAGCCGACGCCGCCCATGCGCGGCGTATGCATCACGTAGCTGCGCTCGTTGAAGAGCGGGATCCACGGCGCGTCGTTCGACGCCTTGGTGAAGATGTCGCGCCACAGCGCGATGCGCGCGTCGGACTGGCTCGGCTGCACCATGGCGTCGGCCTTCTGACCCTGCGCGTCGAGCTCCTTGTTGCAGTAGCGCGGCCAGTTCCAGCCGCCGGGCACGGCGCTGTCGCAACCCAGGATGGGCCACCAGAAGTCGTTCGGATCCGGGTAGTCGTCGAGCCAGGCCATGCCCCCCGACCACACCATGGGCGTCTTGCCCTGGCTGGCCGCGTCGATCACGGCGCTGGGCGAGAGCGATCGGATGTCGAGCTTGACGCCGATCTGGGCGAGCTGTTGCTGCACCACCTGGGCGATGCGCGGGTTGGGATCGACGTTGCTGGTGTAGAGCACCGAGCTGAAGCCGTCCGCGTAGCCGGCGTCGGCGAGCATCTGCTTGGCCTTGGCGGGGTCGTAGGGGAAACCCTTGTAGTCCGGGTTGTAGCCGGGCATCGCGGGCGGCAGGATCTGGTCCGCCGCACCGGCCCGGTTGTTGATCACACGCAGCACCTGGCTCTTGTCGATGGCCATGTTGAGCGCCTGGCGCACCTGCACGTTGTCGAAGGGCTTCATGGTGGTGTTCAGCGCCACGAAGCTCGTCTCGATCTGGTCCGAGGACACCACCTGCTGCTTGAGCTTGGGGTCGCTCATGACCTTGGCGAACTGCGAGGAGGGGACGCCGTCGCCGAGGATGTCCACCTCGCCGCGCTGGAGCCGCAGGAAGGCGACGTTGGGGTCCACGCCGAACTGGAAGTCGATCTCGTCGACCTTGGGCTCGCTGGGCACGAAGTAGTCGGGGTTCTTCACCAGCACCAGGCGCTGCCCGGGGACCCAGTCCTTCATCGAGAAGCCGCCCGTTCCCACGGGATGGTGGCCGAAGTCCTTGCCCCACTTCGCCACGGCCTTGGGCGGCACCACGAAGCTGAAGTTCAGCGCCAGCTTGTTGAGGAAGGTGGCGTCCGCCTGGGTGAGCGTGAACCGGACCTTGGCGGGCGACAGCACCTCGATGCCGCTCACGCCCTTCGCCTTGCCGTCGATGAAGGCCTGAGCGCCCGCGATACCGGTGAAGAAGCCGACCCCCGGGCTCTGCGTCGCCGGGTCGAGCATGCGCTCGAAGGAGTACTTGACGACCGAGGCGTCGAAGGGCTCCCCGTCGGTGAACGTCACGCCCTGGCGCAGGTCGAAGGTGTAGGTGAGGCCGTCGTCCGAGATCTGGTAGTCGGTGGCCAGCGCGGGCTGGAGTTCGGTGGTGCCGGGCTTGTAGGTCATCAGGCCGTCGAAGATGGCCTGGATCATCGACCAGTTGTCCCAGTTGTACCCGATGGCCGGGTCGAGCGTGGAGATGTCGTTCTGGAACGTCAGCACCACGGTGCTGTTGGCCGCGAAGCCCGTGCCGGCGGATGCCAGCAAGGTCGCGAGCGCGATCAGCCATTTGCGCGTCATGTAGTCACTCCCCTTCGATGTTCCGTGCATTCGTGCCCTTCGAAATCCTTCGCTCCCAAGGTGCGTCTCGCCAGGGGTCGCCTCCCTCTCAGTGGTACTGGATCCGCGGGTCTAGGAGCGGGTAGATCATGTCGGCGACGAGGTTGCCGAAGACGACGAAGATCGCCGTCATCAGCACGCCGCCCATGATCACCGGGATGTCGAGCACCTGGATGGCCTGCCACATCATCTGCCCCAGCCCGGGCAGCGCGAAGACCTGCTCCACCACGATGACGCCGCCCATGAACACGCCCAGATCGAGCCCCACCAGCGCGATCACCGGCAGCATGGCGTTGCGAAGGGCGTGACGGAACACCTGGGCGCGGGGCATGACGCCCTTCGCGCGCGCCGTGCGCAGGTAATCCTGGCGCAGCACGTCGACGAGCGAGGAGCGGAGCACGCGCGCGTACCAGCCGGCTCCGGCGAAGCCCACGGACAGGGCCGGAAGCACGTAGTGCACCAGATCGCCGTTGCCGTAACCGCCCAAGGGGAACCACGGCACCCGGTAGCCGAAGAGATAGAGGAGTATCAACCCGACCACGAACTGAGGGGTGGAGACGCCGACGAAGGCGAACAGCGTGAAGCCCCTGTCCCACCAGCTCCCCTGCGCGACCGACGACAGGATCCCGATGGGGATGCCCAGCAGCAGCTCGCAGGCGATGCCGGTGAGCATGAGCTTCAAGGTCACCGGCAGGTGGCTGGCCACGAGCTCGCTCACTTGCGTGCGCTGCGCGTAGGAGCGGCCCATGTCGAAGTGGACGAGGTTCCATACGTAATGGGCGTAGCGCACCGGCAACGGCTGGTCGAGACCGAGCTCATGACCGATGCGCTGAACCACCTCGGGCGTGGCGCTGGGGCCGGCGATCATCTGTGCCGGGTTGACCGGCACGATGTAGGTGAGGATGAACGTCACGGTGATGACGCCGAGGATGGCGCCGAGACCCTGGACGAGCCGACGCAGGACGTACGCGATCATCGCCGGCCCCCCACGTCGAGGGCGTCGCGGAGGGCCTCCCCGAAGAGGTTGAAGCCCACGGACGTGAGGATGATCGCCAGGCCCGGGAACAGGACGAGCCACGGCGCGGTGGTCAGGTAGGACTGGCTGGCGTTGATGATTCCGCCCCAGGACGGCGTCGGCGGCTGCACACCCACCCCCAGGTAGGAGAGCGAAGCCTCCAGCAGGACGCTGGTGGAGATCCCCAGGGTGGCGAACACCAGCAGGCTCAGCGTCAGCTGCGGCAGGATGTGCCGGAACAGCACCCCGAAGGTGGGGACGCCGAGCGCGGTGGTCGCCTCGATGTACTGCCGCTCGCGGATGGCGAGGACCTGGGCGTAGATCGCCCGGGCGACGTAGACCCAGTTCACCATGGCGATCACCAGCGCCACGATCCACAAGCTGGGCCGCAGGATGGCGGCGAGGGCGATGGCCAGCACCAGCGCCGGGAAGGCGGTCATCACGTCGGTGAAGCGCATCAGCACCGTCCCCAGCCAACCCCGGAAGTAGCCCGCGATGACGCCGACCACAGCGCCGATGCCAACGGCCACACCGTTGGCGACGAGACCGATGATGAGGCTCACACGTGCGCCGAAGAGGATACGCGAGAGCAGATCTCGCCCGAGAAGGTCGGTGCCCAGCAGGTAGGTGGCGTCCGGCGCGCGCGGCATGCCGAAATCGCTGAGACCGTTCGCGAACTGGTGGTTCGGGTCGAAGGGCGCCACCAGCGGAGCGAGAGCGGCCGCCAGGACCACCAGCACGACCAGCACCAAGCCGAGCATGCCGGTGCGGTCGGCGCGGAGCCGCTGCCACCAGCTTCGGCGGGCGCTCATATGGCGCACCTCCTCGCTGGGGTCGGTTGCGGTGTCGAGGGTGTCGGTCACGTCGTCTCCCGGACGTGCGAGCGTCGCGGTCGATGAATGAGGGGCTCAAATTCGGAGGGGCCGCACCACGCCTGCGCCACCGGCGCCGACCCGATGCAGCCCCCAACCCTGAATAACGCTGCAAATCCTATCATGCGGTCGAACGGTCGGACCATTCCTGCGGGCGCGCCGGGGACCGGGCACGGCGCCAACCGGGACCCATCCGTCCTCCGGATCCGCGGCGAGCGAAAGGTTTCACGGCGCCAGCGGCGCGCGGGACGTCGAATGAAGCGACGGGTCCACCCTCCGCCCGAAGGAGCGTCATGACCGCCCAACCGATCCATCGCCGCGCAGGCATCGGGCCGCAGGCCGCCCGCGTACGCGTCGCTCTCGCCGCCGGCCTCGTGGCCGTCCTTCTCGCCGTCAGCAGCGCGTCGGCCCAGGACGCGCGGAGTCTCGGCATGGGCGGCGTGCGGGTCCCCGGGCGCGGCGCCGCGGACGTGAACCCCGCGTTCGCCGCCCTCCCTGCGTCGGCGGGCGGCTCACTGGCGCTCCCGTTGGGGCTGCTCTCCGGCCTCACCCGCGACACCTGGAACCCAGCGGCGCAGGGCTTCGACGCGCTGTCCGCGCTCGACCAGGTCAGCACCATCGGCCAGTACCTCTTGAACCCGGCCGTCAGCCCCGACGACGTCACCTTCAGCGTCGACGCGAGCGGGCTCGGCATCGCCTTCTCCGGCGGCTCGCCCATGCGCCTCACCGACCCCACCACGCTCGATGCCGGCTTCGACCTGCCGCTTGGCGGCCGCTTGGGCCCCGTCACGCTCGGCGTCAGACCGTTCATGGAGGTGCGCGCGCGCTTCACTCCCGGACCCGACCTGCGGGCGGTGTTCGGGACGGGCAGCACCAGCGCCTCGGGCACCCTCACGGCCGACGCCGAAGCAGGGGTGGCCGTCGACGTCGGCGCCGCCTTGCCGATCCCGCTGCCGCCCGCGGCGCTCGGCGGCGGCAGTCTCTACGCCGGCGTGCGGGCGTCCGGCATCGCCGGCCTGGCCCGTGCCAGAGCGTCGTTCCAGGGGAGCGCACAGGCCCAGCAGGACAGCAGCGGGACCTACACCGACGTCACCTACAGCTACGACGGCACCCTCGGCACCGGCGGCCTCATGGACGGCAACGTCGGCTACGGCGCGTTGGGGGCGGCGGGCCTGGCGGCGACGGTGCCCGCCGGGATCGGCACGGTCGGCCTCGGAGTGTCCGTGCGCCACATCGGGGTGATGATCTGGGACCTCCGGCGCACACGTTACCAGGGCGACCAGAACGGCAGCAGCACCACCGACCTGGGGTGGGTGCACAGCGTCGAGGTCGCGCAGCACGTGCGCGTGGGGGCGAACCTGGCGTACACGGTCGCCGAGGGCCACCTCGGCGTGCCAGGCATGGGCCTCACCCTTGCAGCCGACGGCGACCTCGACCTGGACGGCGGCTCTGCCGCCCATACCGGCGCCGAGCTGCGCCTCGGGCCCGCCGCGCTGCGAGCCGGCGTCGGCTACCAGGACGGCCTGCGCCTCGGCGTCGGCGCCGGCGTGAGCGCCGGCGGCGTCGGGCTCGACGTCGCGCTGAGCTCGCACCGCTCCCCCTTCACCGACCATCAGGCCTACGGGGTGTCCGCCTCGCTCGCCTTCGGGTTCTAGGAGGTCACGCATGAGATCCACCAAGACCACCTCCTGGAGGGGGCGAGGGGCCCTCTTCGTCCTGCTGCCGCTGCTGGCGATCGCGCTCGCCTCCTGCTCGCGGCACACCTCGCTGACCGTGCGCGCCGATCTGGTGCCCTTCATGACCACCGGCCAGAGGCAGGCGAGCATCAGCTACCCGACCGGGTCTCTCGACATCCAACTGCCGGTCAGCACGACCCCGCCCAATCCCGGCGCGTCGATCGATCTGACCCAGCTCGGCGTGCCTGCCAGCGCGGCTTCCGCCATCGACGCCTTCGCGCTCGACCTCGCCGCCACGGTCGACCCCACCACAAACGTGGATGCAGGAACCGCATCGATCTTCGTCGCCCCCTCGAACGCGACGAACGCCTTCCAGAGCGCGTACCTGGTCACGCAGGTGGACACGCCGGCGCTCACTGCCAACCAGACCGCTACCGTCACCGCCGCCGTGCGGCTCGACGCACAGACGAACCCCGGCGCGCTCCAATACATCCAGAGCGGCGCCTTCCGACTCGGCGTCGAGATCCAGGCGAACGCCGCGTCGGCGGGTAGCGCCGACGTCGAGCTCACGCGCATGGTCGTAGCCGTATCGGCACCGCCAGGTTGGGCCCTGCCCTAGAGCTTACGTACCGTTCCGGTTCGGGCGGGCGTGCTGGACGCGCGCCCCTTGTGGCCGGGTTTCGTGCCGACAGCCGCGCTGGAGTCCCGAACGATCAACTCCCCGCGGTACTCGGGAGCCTCGAAGGGGCGTCCCTGGAGGATGTCGAGGACGCCCGTCGCCGCATCGACCCCCATCCGATACGCCGGCTGACGGACGGTGGTGAGCGGCGGGATGGTGTACGCGGACAGCGGGATGTCGTCGAACCCGACGAGCGACACGTCCTCGGGCACGCCCAGTCCGTGCTGGTGAAGCGCCAGGAGAGCTCCAGCGGCCATCAGATCGTTGGTGGCGAACACGGCGCTGAAGGGGACGCCCTGCCGCAGGAGACCGTCCACCGCCAGGTACCCGGAGCGCTCGTCGTAGTTGCCGGCGGTGATCAACTCGGGCGCCACCTCGAGCCCCACCTCGGCGAGGGCACTCTGGTAGCCCCTGATCCTGTCCGAGGTATGCCAGTGCAACGGTGGACCGCTGACGAAAGCGATGCGCCGGTGCCCGAGCCCGAGCAGGTGGCGCGTCGCGATCGCAGCGCCCTCGACGTTGTCGATGCCCAGGCACCGTTGGGCGAGTCCTTCGATGCGCCTACCGATCAGCACGACGGGCAGTTCCTCGAGGAGCTCGAACACGCGCGACTGCGGTTTCGTCTTGGTGGCGAGGATGAGCCCGGCGACCCGGTGGCCCAGGAGGAACTCCAGCGCGTGCCGGTTCTCGCCGAGTTGCCAGTGGCCGTCGGCGATCAGCGGGTAGTAACCGCTCTCGAACAGCCCCCGTTCGACCCCGCGCAACACCTCCATGAAGAAGGGGTCCGCGACGTCGGGCGTCAGCACCCCTATGCTCGTCGACGCCCCCTTGGAGAGGCTCTGCGCGGCGAAGTTCAGGTGGTACCCCAACGCCTCCGCGGCAGCCAGCACAGCGCTCCTGCTCGTCGCGCTGCCCCGCGACCTTCCGCTGAGGATGCGTGCAGCCGTGCTCGCCGATACCCCGGCCTCACGAGCGATCTCGTAGATGGTTGGCCCCTTGCCCACGGATCCTCCGCTCCCGGCCGCCAGCCGGGCTGACGTACGGAGTCTAGCATGTGCTGCCACCGATGGCACCCTGCCGTGGCACGGGCGACCGCGCGCTCGTGCGCCAAGCCGTGGCGGCGTACGAATCGGCGTGCGGGACGTATGTCCCGTGTCTCGAACGATACAGAAAGCGTGTTGACATCGGTGGCATCCATCAGTAGCCTTGAACCATCGGGGCAATCTGCGCGAACGGCGCGGCGATGCGTCCTCGCCCCAGAGAGTTGACGTGATGTGATCTCCGTACGCTTCGAGCGGATCTGCAAGGATTTCGGGGCCGGCAACGTCCTGACGGACGTGGAGCTCGAGGTTCGCGCCGGCGAAGTCCACGCCCTGGTCGGGGAGAACGGTGCCGGCAAGAGCACGCTGATGAAGATCCTGGCGGGGTACCTTCCGGCCACGTCCGGCACGGTATCGCTCGATGGCGAGCCGAGAACCTTCCGCGACCAACGCGCGGCCGAGGAGGCTGGCGTCGTCCTCATCCACCAGGAACTGAACCTCGTGGACGACCTGTCGATCGCGGACAACATCTTCCTCGGCCGGGAGCGCCGCCGGGGGCCGTTCCTCGACGACGAGGCGATGCGGCGCGAAGCCGCCCGGCTGCTGCAGCGGGTCGGCATGGACCTCGATCCGCGGACCAAGGTCCGCGACCTGATCGTGGCCCAGAAGCAGCTCCTCGAGATCGCCAAGGCGCTTGCCCGCAACGCGCGGCTCCTGATCATGGACGAGCCGACCGCCAGCCTCACCCCCACCGAGGTGGAACGCCTCTTCGGCCTGATACGCGACCTCAAGGCGCGGGGTGTCACCATCCTCTACATCAGCCACAAGCTGGGCGAGGTGCTCGCGCTCGCGGACCGCGTCACGGTGCTGCGCGACGGCCTGGTCGTGAGCACCCTCGACGTCGGGGACGCCACCGAGCATGACCTCGCCAACCTCATGGTCGGCCGCGACGTCGCCGAGATGTTCCCGACGAAGCACCTGCAGGCCGACCGGTCGGTGCTGTGGAGCGTACGCGACGTCGGCGTGCCGGGCTGGGCGGAGCACGTCAGCTTCGACGTCCACCGGGGCGAGGTGCTGGGGTTCGCCGGCCTGGTCGGCGCCGGCCGCACGGAACTGTTCGAGGGCATCCTGGGCCTGAGGCCGCGCGCCGACGGCCGCTTCGAGCTCGAGGGGCGGCCGCTCCGCCTACGCCATCCGGCCGACGCGGTCGCTCACGGCATCGTCTACCTCAGCGAGGACCGCAAGGGGAAGGGCCTGCACACCGGGCTTCGCCTCGCGCCCAACCTCACGCTCATGGCCCTCCGGCACTACGCCCATCCCTTCCTGCGGCCGGATCGCGAACGCGTCGCCCTCCGGAGAGCGACGCAGGAGTACAACATTCGCGCCGGCGGCCCCGATGTCACCGCCGGCACCCTATCCGGGGGCAACCAGCAGAAGCTGGCGCTGGCGAAGGTCCTGCAACCGGATCCCCGCGTCCTCATCCTCGACGAGCCCACGCGCGGCGTCGACGTAGGCGCCAAACACGAGATCTACCTCCTTATCCGGCAACTCGCCGACCAAGGGCTCGGCATCGTCGTGATCTCGTCCGAGTTGGTCGAGCTCATCGGGTTGGCTCACCGCGTCATCGTGATGCGGTCGGGACACGTGGCAGGCGAGCTCGACGCCGCCGCCCTCGACGAGTCCGAGGTCATCGCCTACGCCACCGGACTGAAGGGGGACCATGCAGCCTGACACGACCGCACCCGTGCGCACGAAGCGCCGGGGTCTGCGCCTCGGTGGACTCGGCCCACTGATCGGCCTGGCCGCGCTGGTGGTGCTCGCGACCATCCTCAACCCGAGCTTCCTCAGCGTCGGCAACATCTTCAACGTCCTCACCCGCACGTCGTTCATCGGGATCATCGCCGTGGGCGGGACCTTCGTGATCATCGCCGGGGGCATCGACCTCTCGGTGGGCTCCATGGCGGCGCTGCTGGCGGGTTCCATGATCCTGTTCATGAACGCGCTCACGTCGGCGCTGGGCGGCGGTTGGCTCACCATCGTGGCAGGGATGGCCTTCGTGGTGATCCTCGGCGCGCTCTTCGGCCTGGGCCACGGGCTCGCCATCACCAAGGGGCGCATCGAGCCCTTCATCGTGACGCTCGGCACGCTGGGCATCTTCAGGTCCGTGCTCACGTACCTCTCCGAGGGCGGGGCGATCACACTGGGGCTCGACGTGAGCGACGTCTACAGTCGCATCTACTACGGCCACCTGCTGGGCATCCCGATCCCCATCTGGGTCTTCCTCGGGATGGCGGCGCTGGGTGGCGTGCTGCTCAACCGCACCGCCTACGGCCGCCACGTCCAAGCGATCGGCTCGAACGAGCAGGTAGCGCGCTTCGCGGCGCTGCGCGTGGACCGCGAGAAGATCCTCACCTACGTCATCCAGGGGGTCTGCGTGGCCGTCGCGACGATCCTCTACGTTCCCAGGCTCGGCTCCGCCAGCCCCTCCACCGGGCTGCTGTGGGAGCTCGAAGCCATCGCGGCCGTGATCATCGGCGGCACCGCTCTCAAGGGCGGCTTCGGGAGCGTTTCGGGCACGGTGGTCGGCGCCATCCTGCTGTCGACCATCGGCAACGTGCTCAATCTCACGAGCATCATCAGCGTCTACCTGAACGCGGCCGTCCAAGGCGTGGTCATCATCCTGGTCGCGTTCCTGCAGCGTGGACGCCGCCGCTGAGGAGGAGGTGACCCGGGAACTGACGACACGACCGCGGCTCATCAAGCTCCGGTCACACCGCTGACCGGCCCATTCGCACACCGTAGGAGGTATGCATGAAACGGATGCTTCAACTGGCCCTCGTGGCCGCCGCCCTGCTCGGCGGCATGGCCCTGGCGCAACAGAAGGCCGTCATCGGCGTGTCCATCCCGGCCGCCGACCACGGCTGGACCGCGGGCGTCGTGTACTGGGCGAACCAGGCCAAGGCGCAGGTCGAGGAGGCCTACCCCAACCTCAGCGTCATCGTGAAGACCGCCAAGGACCCCGCCGAGCAGGCCAACCAGATCCAGGACCTCGTCACGGTCAACAAGATCGACGCGCTGGTCATCCTGCCGTACGAGTCGGCTCCGCTGACGAAGCCCGTGGCGGACGTCAAGAAGCAGGGCGTGTTCGTGGTGGTGGTCGATCGGGGCCTCACCGACCCCAGCATCCAGGACGTCTACGTTGCCGGCGACAACCCCGGCATGGGCAGGGTGTCCGGCGAGTACGTGGCGCAGAAGCTCGGCGGAAAGGGCCAGATTGTCGTGCTCCGCGGCATCCCCACGGTCATCGACAACGAGCGCTACAACGCCTTCATGGACGTCATGAAGCAGCACCCGGACATCGAGGTGCTCGACGCCCAGTACGCAAACTGGAACCGCGACGACGGCTTCAAGGTGATGCAGGACTTCCTGACCCGCTTCCCGCACATCGACGCCGTGTGGGCCCAGGACGATGACATCGCGGTGGGCGTCCTGCGCGCGATCCAACAGGCGAACCGCAGCGACGTCAAGTTCGTCCTCGGCGGCGCCGGCATGAAGGAGTTCATCAAGAAGGTCATGGACGGTGACCCGCTCGTCCCGGCCGATGTGCTCTACCCCCCGAACATGGTGGCGACCGCGGTCAACGTTGCCGCCCTGCACTACAGCGGTGGCTCGGCCATCCTGGGCACGTACATCGTGTCCGCCCCGCTGGTGACCAAGGACAACGCCAGTCAGTACTACTACCCCAACAGCCCCTTCTAGACGTGTGAGCGGCGGGATGGGCGAGCCAATTCGCCCACCCCGCCACGACACGACGATCGGAGGTCTCAATGGCTAGGCCCGTCACCCTCTTCACCGGCCAGTGGGCCGACATGCCCCTGGCCGAGCTCGCTCCCCTCGCCAAGGAGATGGGCTACGACGGCCTCGAGCTGTGCACCTGGGGCGATCACTTCGAGGTGCAGCGGGCGCTGGAGGACGACCGTTACGTCCGGGGGCGTCTGGACCTGCTCGAGAGCAGCGGCCTGCGCTGCTACGCCATCGGCGCCCACCTGGTGGGCCAGGCGGTCTGCGACCGCATCGACGAGCGCCACCGGGAGGTGGTGCCCGAGCGCGTATGGGGGGACGGCGAGCCCGAGGGCGTTCGTACGCGGGCCGCACAGGAGCTCATCGATACCGCCCGGGCGGCCCGCAAGCTGGGCGTGGACGTGGTGACCGGCTTCACCGGAAGCTCGGTGTGGCACAGCCTCTACGCCTTCCCGCCCACCAGCCAGGACTACTGGCAGCGCGGCTTCGTCGACTTCGCGCAACGCTTCGAGCCGATCCTGGACGCCTTCGACGCGGAAGGGGTGACCTTCGCGCTGGAGGTGCACCCGACCGAGATCGCCTTCGACATCGCGAGCGCCGAGCGGACGCTGGAGGCGATCGACCATCACCGGCGCTTCCACTTCAACTTCGACCCCAGCCACCTCGGGTACCAGGGCGTGGACTATGTGTTGTTCCTGCGCCGCTTCGCCGAGAGGATCGCGCACGTGCACGTCAAGGACGCCTGGTGGGGGCGGGGCGACGGCACGGTGGGCGTGTTCGGCGGACACACCACCTTCGGGGACGCGCGCCGCTACTGGGACTTCCGCAGCGTGGGCCGCGGCGACGTGGACTTCGAGGAGATCCTCGTCGCGCTGAACGACATCGGTTATCGCGGCCCGCTCTCTGTGGAGTGGGAGGACGCCCGCATGGACCGCGTCGCAGGCGCCACGGAGTCCGCGGCGTTCGTGCGGTCGATCGACTTCGAGCCCGCCGGTGCGGCCTTCGACGCGGCCTTCGCCAGCAAGGCGAGCGAAGAGCAGGAGGCGTAGCGATGCGCGAACCCGCCGTCCCCATCCGCTTGGGCATGGTCGGCGGCGGCGCCGGCGCCTTCATCGGCGCCGTGCACCGCACCGCCGCGCGGCTGGACAACACCTTCTCGCTGCTCGCCGGAGCGCTCTCCAGCACCCCGGACAAGGCGCTGGCCAGCGCGCGCGACCTGGGGCTGGCACGCGGTTACGGGAGCTGGCAGGAGATGCTCGACGGGGAGCTGGCCCTGCCCGAGGACGAGCGCATCGAGGCCGTCAGCATCGTCACCCCCAACCACGTGCACTTCCCGGTGGCGAAGGCGTTCGCCCAGGCGGGCTTCCACGTCGTGTGCGACAAACCCCTCACGCACACGCGGGAGCAGGCCCGGGAGCTGGTGCGGATCGCCCGCGAGCGGCGCGTCGTGTTCGGCGTGAGCTACAACTACAGCGGCTACCCCATGGTCAGGGAGGCACGCCGCCTGGTGGCGGAGGGCGCCATCGGCACGGTGCGCAAGGTGATCGTCGAGTACCACCAGGGCTGGCTCGCCACCCGCGCCGAGGCCGGCGACGGGAACAAGCAGGCGCAGTGGCGCACCGACCCGGCCCGTTCCGGCCTGGGCGGCGCCATCGGCGACATCGGCAGCCACGCCGAGAACCTGGTGGCCACCGTGACCGGCCTGGAGATCGAATCGCTCTGCGCGGAACTCACCACGTTCGTGGAGGGGCGCCGGCTCGACGACGACGCCAACGTGCTGTTGCGCTTCCACGGCGGTGCCAGGGGGATCCTCACGGTCAGCCAGATCGAGGTCGGCGAGGAGAACGACCTGCGCATCCGCGTCTACGGCGAGACCGGCAGCCTCACCTGGCACCAGGAGGACCCCAACCGCCTGCTCCTCAAGAGCCTCGAAGGACCAACGCACGTGCTTACGCGCGGCAACGGCTACCTCGGGCCGGCGGCCGCCGCCGCCAGCCGCATCCCCCCGGGGCACCCCGAGGCCTTCCTCGAGGCCTTCGCAAACGTCTACGCCGGGGTGGCGGACGCCATCCGCGGCCGGCCGGACGCCGACTACCCCACCGTGGTGGACGGCGCCCGCGGCGTCGCCTTCATCGAGGCGGTGGTCGCCAGCGGGCGCGACCGCGCCGCCTGGACGTCATTCGACTTCGACCCGGGAGCTTGAGAGAGCCTGCCATGAGCGACTTCACCCCCCGCCCCGAGCACAAGTTCACCTTCGGCCTGTGGACGGTCGGCAACGTCGGCCGCGACCCCTTCGGCCTGCCCACGCGCATCGCACGCGACCCCACGCAGACCGTCGGCAAGCTGGCCGAGATCGGCGCCTGGGGCGTCAACCTCCACGACAACGACCTCGTCCCCGCGGACGCCACCCAAGGGGAACGCGACCGCATCGTGCGCCAGTTCAAGCAGGCCCTCGCCGACCACGGGCTCGTCGTCCCCATGGCCACGACCAACCTCTTCAGCGACCCCACCTTCAAAGACGGCGCCCTCACCAGCGCCGACGGCCGCGTTCGCGCCTACGCCACCCAGAAGGTCATGCGCGCCATGGACCTCGGACACGAGCTCGGCGCCACCACGTTCGTCTTCTGGGGCGGCCGCGAAGGCAGCGAGGTCGACGCCACCCTCGACGCCCTCGGCGCGCTGGCACGCTACCGCGACGCCCTCAACTACCTCGCCGCCTACGCGCAAGACCAGGGCTACCCGTACCGCTTCGCCCTGGAACCCAAACCCAACGAACCCCGCGGCGACCTCTACCTCCCCACCGTCGGCAGCATGCTCGGCTTCATCGCCACCCTGGACCGACCCGAACGCTTCGGCGTCAACCCCGAGTTCGCGCACGACACCATGGCCGGCCTCAACTTCGTCCACGCCGTCGCCCAGGCCATCGACGCCGGCAAGCTCTATCACATCGACCTCAACGACCAGAAGATGGGCCGCTTCGACCAGGACCTGCGCTTCGGGGCCGAGAACCTCAAGACCGCCTTCCACCTGGTCAAGCTCCTGACGGACTCTGGCTACGACGGGCCGCGCCACTTCGACGCGCACCCCCTGCGCACCGAGAACGAAGACGGCGTCTGGGACTTCGCAAGAGGCTGCATGCGCACCTACCTGATCCTCAAGGACAAGGCCGCACGATTCGACGCCGACCTCGAGATCCAAGAGCTGATACGCGCCCACCACGTCAGCGACGACCACCTCGACAGCTATCTCGCCGACTACAGCCCGCAGAACGCCGAGCGCCTGGCCCGGCACACCTTCGACCTGGAGGCGCTGCGGGAGCGTCCCACCCACCTGGAGAGGCTCGACCAGCTGACCGTGGAGCTGCTGCTGGGCGCGCGCTGACGGCGCCCCGGGTCGGCTAGGCTCCGGCGGCCGGTAGCGGCAGGCTCGCGCGGCTGCCGTCACGCGCCGAAGCGTACACGGCCAGGACGAGCTCCACCGCCCGCCGCGCCTCCGTGCCGGGCACAGCCGGCTCGTGCCGCTCACGGACGGCGCGCACGAAGTCCTCGAGCTGGTGGCGGTGACGATCGACCCCGATGGCCATCGGGTCCGCCGAGCCGCTCCCGGCCGGTTCCTCCAGCCGCAGCATGGCCCCCTCCTCGGCCGCGTCCGCATCACGGAGCCTCCAGAGGGTGATGCGCCCGTCCTCCAGCACGATGCTCCCCTCGTCGCCGTAGAGCTCGACGCGCGCGGGCGCGCCGGGCCAACTCGCCGTGGTCGCCTGCAGCGCGCCGAACGCGCCGTTCTCGAACCCGAGTGCGGCCGCGGCGGTGTCCTCGGTCTCGATCGCGTGCACACGGTGGTCGGTATGGGCGCTCACGCGGGTGACGGGGCCGGCCAGGTGGAGCAGCAGGTCGACCGTGTGGATCCCCTGGTTCATCAGCGCTCCGCCACCGTCCAGCTGCCAGGTGCCACGCCAGGCGCCCTCGCGGTAGTAGGCGGCGGGGCGGTGCCAGGGCACGAGGCCGTTGGCCAACACCAGCCTGCCGAGCCGCCCGGCCCGGACCGCCTCGCGGGTGCGCACCACGCCGGGCGCGAAGCGGTTCTGGAACACGCCGGCCAGGACGGTGCCGTGCTCGTCGGCGGCGCGGACCATGGCGTCGCAGCGGGCCAGCGTGACGTCCAGGGGTTTCTCTACCAACGCGTGCTTGCCGTGCTCCGCAGCGGCGATCACGGCGTCGGCGTGGCGCCCGCTCGGCGTCGCCACGATCACGGCGTCGACGCCCTCGTCGGCACAGGCTTCGGCGGCATCCGCGAGGTACCTGGCCCCGTAGCGGTCCGCGAGGGGTCGGCCGCGGCCGCTGCCGGCGTCGCTGACGGCGACCAGCACGGCGCCGTCGACCTCGTCGATGGCCTGCGCGTGTACGCCGGCGATGTTCCCGGCACCGATGATGGCGAAGCGGAGATCGGCCATGGGGAAGCCTAACGCGGCGGCCCCGCCCGCCGCACGGGCGCAACGGCCCTTCGCAGGATCTTCACATCCCCTGCACGATTGCGCTCGATAATGCTGCAGGAGCGGTGGGTCCCTGGCCCGCGGCCATGCCTCGGCGCCCGCATCGCGATGTGATGAGGATGCGGACCGTGCGCGGGCCGGCGGGCGGAGGTGTTCATGGCAGTCGATGCGAATGCGGCCGGCCTCAGGCGCAGGCGGCGCCGGTCATGGCTGGTGCTGGCGAGCGTGACCCTGCTGGTGGCCGCCGCCGCCATCGTCGTCGTTCGGCAAAGGAGCGGCGGGACGGCCGCGACGCCGCCGGTGACGACGACCGTTCACCTGGCGGCATATCCGGTGACCGTGAGCGGGCCCGGCACCCTCTCCCCCGCCCGCACCATGGCGCTCACGCCGACGGTGGGGGGGCGCGTGCTCTTTGTGCCTGCGGTGGGCGACCGCGTGAAGCAGGGCGACGTCCTGGCTCGCCTCGACCCGACCGCATTCCAGCGCGCGGTGGACGGCGCCGCGCTCGCTCTGCAGAAGGCCCAGGGAAGCCTGGCCGCGTTGCAGGCCGGCCAGGCCAAGGGGCGCGCCAGCCTCGCCTCCCAGATCGCCGGCGCCGCCGCCGACGTCGACGCCGCTCAACGCGACCGCGACAACCAGGAGCGTTCGCTGTCGCTCACCCAGACCCTCTTCGACATGGGCAGCGCCAGCGCGACCGAGCTGCAGGGGGCGAAGGACGCGCTCCTCGCCAGCAGCGAGGCGCTCAGCAAGGCGAAGTCCAACCTCGCCACCCTGGAGCAGACGGAGTCCCTGCAGGCCGAGGCCGATGGCCAGGACCTCGCCAACGCGCAGCTCGCCGTCGAACAGGCCCGGCTGACGCTGTCGTCGGCGGAGCAGGACCTGGAAGGCACCCGCCTGACCGCACCCTTCGGCGGCGTCGTCAGCAGCGTGGACGCCTCCGTCGGTGGGCCGGCCGGCGCCTCCTCCGCCGTTCTCTCCCTGGTCGACGACAGCAAGGTCGAGCTGGCCGCGCAGATCGACGAGTCCGACGTCGCCCGGGTGGCGCTGGGCCAGCACGCCACGGTGACCCTGGACGCGCTCGGCGAGCGCCCCTTCTCCGGCCGGGTGACCGCCATCGCCCCCACCGCCGCGCTGGTCTCCAACATCCCCATCTTCTACGTCACCGTCGAGGTCGACAATGCCGCTCGAAGCCTGCGAGGCGGCATGACCGGGCAGGCGATAATCGTGACCCAGACGGTCCAGGACACCTTCCAGGTGCCCACGCGGGCCGTGCGGAGCCGCGGCGGCGCCAGCGTCATCATGGTGCAAGGGCGGGACGGCGGCTTCGCGGCGGTGCCCGTCGAGGCTGTGGGGACCGCGGGCATCGACAGCGTGCTCACGGGGGATGTGCCCGACGGGGCGGTGGTGCTTGTGAGCGAGGGGAGCGGCGGCAACTCGGCGCCGAGCGACCAGGGCGGGCAGCGTCGCCCCGGCGCGATCCCCTTCACGCCGCCCGGCGGCGGCTTCCGGAACTCCCGGCGGTCCGTGGCCAGGCGCGGGACGCGGCCATGAGTGACGCCGTCGTCCTCCTCGAGGCGGTGCGCAAGGCCTACCGCCTTGCCGACGAGCCGTTCTGGGCGCTCAACGGCGTGAGCTTCCGAGTGCGACGTGGTGAGATGATGGCGCTCATGGGCCCGTCGGGTTCGGGCAAGACCACCTTGATGCACATCATCGGTCTGCTCGACTCCCCAACCGACGGCCGCTACCTGCTCAACGGCGAGGATGTGTCCCATCTCAGCGAGTTGGATCGCGCCGTGCTCCGCAACGAGACGATCGGCTTCGTGTTCCAGGCTTTCCACCTGCTGCCGCGCCTGAGCGCGCTCGAGAACGTCGAGACGCCACTGACCTACGGCGGCTACCCGCGCCGGGCGCGCCGCAGGAAGGCGCTCGAGATGCTGGAGCGGGTCGGTCTGGCCGACAAGGCAACGAGCGTGCCCGCCACCCTCTCGGGTGGACAGCGGCAACGCGTCGCCGTCGCGCGCGCCCTCGCCACCGAGCCGACCCTGCTGCTGGCGGACGAGCCAACCGGCAACCTGGATACGCACACCGGCAACGGGATCATGCGGCTCTTCCGCGCCCTCAACGACGAGGGAGCGACCATCCTGGTCGTCACCCACGAGGCCGAGATCGCCGCATACACCTCCCGCACCGTCCACGTACGCGATGGGCTGGTGGAAGCGGACGAGGCGCACCCGCCCCGTTCCCCAGCGTCCGGTCCCGAAGGCGGGCAGGGGTGGTGGCATGAAGAGCGGTCCTGACCTCCCCGCCGGTGCCCGCAGGGCGCATCGCCGCCGCGGCTCGCTCGACCCGCTGGAGATCGTCGTGATCTCCTGGCGCTCCATACGCTCGAACGTGCTGCGCAGCGCGCTGACGACCCTCGGCGTGGTGATCGGCGTGGCGGCGGTGGTGGCCCTCACCGCCGCCGGCAACGGGGTGAACGCCAGCGTCACCGAGCGGATCACCAGCCTTGGAAGCAACCTGCTGACCGTGACCGGCGGCGGACCGGCCCGAGGGACGCGCGTACGAGGTGCGCCCCGCGACACCATCACGCTCGGCGACGCGCAAGCCATACGGGCCCTGAACGATCCCCGCATCGCGGGCATCGCGCCCCAGGTGCAGAGCAACCTGGCCGTGAAGTTCGGCACGAGCGCCAGTTATGCCACCGTGCTCGGCACCTGGCCCGACTTCCAGGCCGTGCGGAACACCGAGGTGGCCGCGGGCAGCTTCTTCACCGGCGCCGACGACACCGATGCGCGGCGCGTGGCGGTGGTCGGCTACCAGGTGGCCCAGGACCTGTTCGGCGGGCAGAGCGCCCTCGGGCAGCGCATCCGCATCGGCAATCTGGACTTCGACGTAGTGGGCGTGCTGCCCGACAAGGGCGACAGCGGCTTCTTCAATCCCAACTCGCAGATCCTGGTGCCGCTCAACACCTTCGTCCGGCGCCTGCACCGCAACAGCCCCACCGGCGACCCCACGCTCAGCAGCGTCTACGTACAGGGCGCCAGGGCCAGCGAGCTCACCGGCCTGCAACAGGACCTGACCACGCTGCTGGCCAACCGCCACGGCAAGACGGACCCCAGCGAGTACGATTTCGAGATCCGAAACCAGGCCGACCAGCTCGCCACCCTCAACTCGGTGACCGGCACGCTGACGCTGTTCCTGGGCTCCATCGCCGGCATCAGCCTGCTCGTGGGCGGCATCGGCATCATGAACATCATGCTGGTGTCCGTCACCGAGCGGACGCGCGAGATCGGCGTGCGCAAGGCGCTCGGCGCCAAACCGCGCGACATCCTCGCGCAGTTCCTGCTGGAGGCCACCATGCTCTCCGTCGGCGGGGGGGTGCTCGGTATCGGCGCCGGCGTCGGCCTGGGCCGCATCGCCGGCCACGCGCTCCAGGTCCCGTCGCGCGTGATGCCGCAGAGCATCCTCATCGCTTTCCTCTTCGCTGCCTGCGTCGGCATCTTCTTCGGCTTCTACCCCGCGCAGCGGGCGGCGCGCCTGGACCCCGTCGAGTCCCTGAGGTACGAGTGAGGGTGCCGTCGGCAGGGCGCGGCCGCCGGCCCGCGTTGGCGGCCGCCCTGGCCGTGCTGATCACGAGCGCGTGGCCCGCCGCCCCGGCGCTGGCGCAGTCGACCACGGTCGCGCAACCCGGCCCCCTCACCTTCGCCGACGCCCTGTCGATGGCGCGGGGCGGCCCGTCCGTGGCGGTCAGCCGGCTCGCGGTCGAACAGGCGCAGGCCGCGCGCGATGCCGTCGCCTCCCCCGTCTCCGCCACGCTCAGAGGCGGTTACGCCTACGCCTGGAACGATGCGGTCGGTGGCGCCAGCGCAGGCGGCCGTTTGCAGCCGTTCAGCCTGGACGCGACGCTGAACGTCGTCCCCTACGGACCGAACTTCGACAGCAGACAGAGCGCGCAGCGGTCCCTCGAGGCCGCCCGCACGGCGCTGCAGGACGCCGTCTACCAGGCGACGGTGAACGCCGCGACGAGCTACCTGCAGGCGCTGCGCTCCCAGCAGCGCGTCACGCTCGACCGGGCCGCGCTCGCGCAAGCGCAGGGCGCGCTCGAGCACGTCCGCGCGCAACGCGCCGCCGGAGACGCCACGCAAGACGCCCTGGACGCTGCGGAGCTGGCCGCGCTCCAGGCGCAGACCACCGTTCAGACCGACGAGCTGGAGCTGCAGGGGCGACTGGCCTCCCTCTCCGACCTGGTGGGCGCGCCCGTGACGGCCGTGACCGGGGAACCGCCCGCCGCAAGCGACCCCGCCGTCGACGCACACGCGGCCGAGCGGCGCTCCGACGTGCGCTCGGCCGCGGCGTCCGTCGAAGCCGCACGGCAGTCGTACGCTGCCGCTGTGCGTCAGGTCCTCCCTATCGCTTCCACGTCGGCCGACGTGCAGGCGGGCGACGGCACCACCACCTGGAGCGCCGGCGTGGGATACGGGACCGCCACCTTCCAACCGACCGTCAGCGCAAGCATCGATCCGACCGCCGGCGCCTCGTCCAGCAGCGGATCCGCTCTCGACGGAACCCGTTTCGCCATCTCGGTGGCCATGAGCGTCCCCCTCGATGCCGGCATCGGCGCCGCCCTCCGCGGTGCCCGTCTCGCGATGGACGGCGCCGACCGGAAGCTCGCCCGGGCCCGGCAGCTCGCCGCGCTCGCCATCGCCTCGGCCCAACGCACGCTCGCCGGGGCGCACCTCGGCGTCACACTGGCCCAGACCCAACGGCAACACGCCGAGGCCCAGGCGGCGCGGGCACAACAGCGCTTCGACCTCGGTCTCATCGCCGAGCGCGACCTGCAGCTGGCGCAACTCGACGCGCGCCGGACGACCCTCGACGCCGCCGCGGCGAACGACACCCTGCTCATCGATCGGCTCGAGCTCGCCCGGGCCATCGGAAGCGACCCGATGGAGGTCTTCTGATGCGCATCCTCCCCTTCCTCGCCCTGCTGATGGTCGCCGTCCCCGCGTCCGCCCAGGGCACCGGTCCGGCACCGCTGACACTGCAGCAAGCCTGGGAGGTCGCGCCCGATGCCAGCGCCGCCGTGCTCGCCGCGCGCGCCACGCTGGCGTCGGCCCGGCGCGCGCGGGCGCGCGTCGCCGCCGACCCGCAGTCGCTGCGGGTCGACCGGATCGGCGCCGACAACGACCTCGCCAACGCGCAGCGCGCGCTCGACGCCGCCCTGGCCGCGAACGAGGCGAGCGTGACCGCCGCCTACTTCGGCGCCCTGGAGGCGGATACCGCGCTGGCGGTATCCGAGCTCGACGCGGCCATCGAGCTGCAGACGCTGCAGGCCGAGCAGGCCCGCCAGCAGGCGGGGGCGGCCACCGACCTGGACGTCGCCAAGGCGCAGAACGCCTACCGGCAGGCCCAGGCCTCGGCGGCGGACGCGCGCACCCGGCGCACGCTGGCCTACAACACTCTCGCCAGCCTGCTGGGGCGCAACGCGCCAACGCTCACGCCCGTGACGGAGGCGCCTCCACTCGGCGACCTCGACGCCTACCGGCGGCGCGCGGCCGAGGCCAACGCCCAGCTCGTCGCAGCCCGCAACGCCGAGGCCCTGACGCGCGCGCAGCTGCAGGCGACCGACAACGACTTCTCCTCGCGCTCCGCCATCCAGCAAGCCCAGGACGCGCTGGCCGACGCCGAGCGACACGTCACCGAGGTCACCCGGACCCTGGAGCTGAGCGTCAACGCCGCCTACGCCAACGCGCAGGCCGCCGGGGCGGCGCTCGCCAACGCGCTGGCCGCCGACGCCACCGCACAGCAGGACCTGGACGCCGCCAAGGCGCGACTGGACGCCGGCTCCATCTCCCCTCTCGCCTACCGCAGCGGCGAGCTCACCCGCAGACAGGCCGCGCAGTCGCTCGAGACCGCCCGCCACGCGGCGATCCTCCGCCGCCTCGAGCTCGACCGCACGGTCCTGGGCGGCTGATCCGCCGGGGCGCGCCGGGCCGCCCGTTGCGGCGAGCGCCCCGATCTGCAATGCTGCCGCTCGGCGGCGTGGCCGCTTGAAGGGAGCCCACATGCGCGAGAACCGCCTCCGGGCCTTGTGGCGAGAGGGCGGGATCGCCGCCAACGCCTGGCTCGCATTGGGCGACCCGTTCGCGGCCGAGCTGGTGGCGGGCTGCGGCTTCGACAGCGTCTGCGTGGACCTGCAACACGGACTTGCCGACCCGGCCCGTCTCGCCGACTTCCTCCGGGCCATCGAGCTGGCGGGAGCGGTCGCACTCGTGCGTGCCCCCTGGAACGACGCCGCGGCCTTGATGCGCATCCTCGACGCCGGGGCGCTGGGCGTGATCGTGCCGATGATCGGCAGCGCGGCGGACGCGCGCGCGGCGGTAGCCGCCTGCCGCTACCCGCCCGCCGGCATCCGCAGCCACGGCCCGATCCGGGCGGCACGGGCACACGGGGGCGACTACCCCACGCGGGCGGCGGAGGAGGTGCTCGTCTTCGCCATGATCGAGACACGCGGCGCGCTCGACGATCTCGACGAGATCCTCGCGGTGGAGGGGCTCAGCGGCCTCTACGTCGGCCCGGCCGACCTCGCGTATGCGCTGGGGCTCGAGCCGCGCCTGGACAACGACCACCCCGAGCACGTCGCGGCCGTGGGCCGCATCCTTGATGCCTGCCGGCGCCACGGCAAGGTCGCCGGCCTGCACACCGCCGACCCCGCCTTCGCGCGCGCTGCCGCCGAGCGGGGCTTCCAGCTCCTCACGGTGGCCACCGACCACAGCGCGCTGGTCAGCGAGGTGACCCGGCGGCTGCGGGCGTTCCGCGACGGGGCCTGAGGCCCGCGCCCCGGGCGCTGCCTCGCACCGGCCGTCCCGCGGGCGCCACCACGGCGATGCGGGCAGGCGCCCCGCCGGCGGTCGTATCATGCGGCATGAGCAGCGACGAGGACGGCCGGCCCACCCCCGTCGAGCGCCTACTCGACGCCGCCTCCAGGCTCTTCTACGCCCGGGGGGTCGCCAACGTCGGCATCAACGAGATCATCGACCGGGCGCAGGTCGCCCGCATGACCCTGTACCACCACTTCCCGTCGAAGGACGCCCTCTTGCAGGCGGTGTTGGAGCGCCGCGCGGAGGAGCGGCTGGCGTGGCTGAAACGCGCCGACGAGCGCGCCGAAGCCGCTGACGGACGCCTGCTCGCGGTCTTCGACCTGCTGCGCGAGTGGGTCGAGAGCCCCGACTACCGCGGCTGCCCGCTGGTGAACGCCACCATCGAACTGGGCGGGAAGATCAACCCCGCCCGGCCGATCGCCCGCGACTACCACCGCGACGTACGCGCCTACCTGGCGGACATCGCCCGAGACGCCGGCGCCGCCGACGCCGAGGTGCTGGCGTGGCAGCTCCAGCTGTTGCTCGACGGCGCCGCCGTCGAGGCGCTGGTCGCCGGGAACGCCGAGCCTGCCTGGCACGCGCGCCAGGCGGCGGAGAAGCTGATCGCCGGGGCGCTGGCAGGCGCCGTACGCAGCGTCCCCTGAGCCGCGCACGCCGCGTGCCTCCAACTCCCCCAGCGCCGCGCTAACACGTGCGATGACGCAGGGCTCCGCCCACACGTTGGCGCCGCGATGGTGGCGGGCGAGCGGGGGTGCGGCTCGACCATGAGGCCGTTGCGGATGCGGGCGAGCGGCCGCAAGCGCAAGGGACGATTGCCTCTTTGGCCTGCGCCCTCCGGGGCGAAGAATCTGCAGCATGGACCCCTTGCTGCTCGCCCGCTGGCAGTTCGGCGTCACGACCTCGTACCACTACGTCTTCGTGCCGCTCACGATCGGACTGGGGTTGATCGTGGCCATCATGCAGAGCTTCCACTACCGCACGCAGAACCCCATGTTTGATCGCATGGCGCGCTTCTGGGGGAAGCTGTTCGTCATCAACTTCGCCCTGGGGGTGGTCACGGGCATCGTGCAGGAGTTCCAGTTCGGCATGAACTGGTCGGAGTACTCCCGCTTCGTCGGCGATATCTTCGGCATCCCGCTCGCCATCGAGGCGTTGATGGCGTTCTTCCTGGAGTCCACGTTCCTGGGCCTATGGCTGTTCGGGCGCGACAAGCTGCCAAAGGCCGTGCACCTGCTCAGTATCTGGCTGGTAGCGCTCGGCTCGCTGGTGTCCGCCATCTGGATCCTCATGGCGAACGCGTGGATGCAGCAGCCCGTCGGCTACTCCGTCATCAACGGCCGGGCGCGGCTGTCCGACCCGGTGGCGGTCTTCCTCAACGAGCGGCTGCTGGTGGAGGCGCCTCACACCGTCCTGGCCGCACTCACGACCGGCGGCCTGTTCGTGCTGGGCATCAGCGCCTGGCACCTGATCCGGCACCACGACCGTGAGCTCTTCGCGCGCTCGGCGCAGATCGCGCTGGTGATCGTGGCCGTGGCGGGTCTCCTCACCGCCACCAGCGGACACGCGCAGGCGCAGCACACCGCCCGCACCCAACCCATGAAGCTGGCGGCGATGGAGGCGCTTTGGGACAGCGAGCAGCCCGCCGCCTTCTCGTTGTGGGCAAACATCGACCAGAACAACGGCACCAGCACCCGCGAGATCAAGCTCCCCTACCTGCTCAGCGTGCTGGCCTACAACAACACCACCAGCGAGGTGAAGGGCATCCACGAGCTGCAGGCGCAGGACGTGGCGGCCTACGGCCCGGGCGATTACGTGCCGCCCGTGGCGGTCGTCTACTGGACCTTCCGGGCCATGGTCGGCCTGGGCATCCTCTTCATCCTGCTGGCGCTGACGGGCCTGGCGTTGTGGTGGCGCGGGCGCCTGGAGCGGCGCTGGTTCCTGCGCCTGGCGATGGTGTTCGTGTTCCTCCCCTACCTCGCCAACTTCGCGGGCTGGATCACCACCGAGATGGGTCGCCAGCCGTGGGTGGTGCAGGGGTTGCTGCGCACCGCTTCCGCGGTCTCCCCGAACGTCGGCGGCGCCCAGGTGCTGGTGACCTTCCTGGGCTTCACGTTGCTCTACGGGGTGCTCGCGTTCCTCGACTTCTTCCTGCTCTACCGCTTCGCCAGGCCCGTCAGCGACGTCCGGCACGGTGAGCAGGACACCGGCTTGGGCGACGTGTTCGCGTACTAGAGGGGAGATCTGAGCTATGGACATCAACACCATCTGGTACGCGCTGATCGCGGTGCTGTTCATCGGTTACTTCTTCCTCGAGGGGTTCGACTTCGGCGTAGGCATGCTGCTCCCCTTCGTCGCCCGGGGGGACACCGAGCGGCGCATCGTCATCAACACCGTCGGCCCCTTCTGGGATGCCAACGAGGTGTGGCTGATCACGGCCGGCGGCGCCATGTTCGCGGCCTTCCCGGACTGGTACGCCACGCTCTTCAGCGGCTTCTACCTTCCGCTGTTCCTGATCCTGGTGGCGCTCATCCTACGGGCGGTGGGGTTCGAGTTCCGCGGCAAGCTCGACAACGCCACCTGGCGGCGCGTCGCCGACGTCGCCATCGTGGTCGGGAGCACCCTGCCCGCCTTCCTCTGGGGCGTCGCCCTCACCAACCTGGTGCGAGGGGTGCCCATCGGGGCGGACATGCAGTTCCAGGGCGGCCTGCTGACGCTGCTCAGCCCCTTCGCGTTGCTGGGCGGGATGGTGTCGATCAGCGTGTTCGCACTGCACGGCGCGCTCTTCCTCAACTTGCGCGCCGACGAGCAGGTGGCGGAGCGCGCCAGGGCGTTCGCCCTGCGCCTGTGGTGGCCGGCGGCGGCGGTGTTGCTCGGCTTCTTCGTTGCGACCTACTCGCAGACCGACCTCTTCGACCGCAGCGGCCTGGTGCCCGGGACGATGCCGGTCCTGGCGATGATCATGTTCGGCGCCAGCGGCGTGCTCGCGCGCCTGCGCTTCGGCGGCTGGGCGTTCGCCACCACCGGCCTGACCATCGTTCTGGCCACGGTGGTGGCGTTCGAGGGTCTCTACCCGCGGGTCATGCCCTCCTCGCTCGGCGCCGGCTACGATCTGACCGTCTACAACGCCAGCTCGAGCCCCATGACGCTGCACGTGATGCTGGTGGTGGCGATCGTCTTCGTGCCCATCGTGCTGGCCTACCAGGCCTACAGCTACTGGGTCTTCCGGCGCCGCGTCACGCGTCGCACCCTGGGCGGCTGAGCCGCACGACGAGGGTCGGGTGAGCGCCGCGGGCGGGGCTGCGCGCGTCGGCGACCCCGCCGGGGAGGCGGATGTCGCCGTCGGCCCGGCGGAGGCCAGGCGGGAGCTGCTGACCCGCCTGCGCCGTCGTCCCGGCTGGACGGCCCTCGCCGCGACGGCGTTGACGGCCTCGGGCGTGGCCGCCATCCCCCAGGCCACGCTGCTCGCGGGCGCGCTCGATGGCGCCTTCCTGCGGGGCCGGGACCTCGCCACGCTGAGCGTCCCGCTGGTCCTGCTGCTCGCGGTGGTGGCGTTGCGCGCCGTGGCGGAGGGCGCGGGCGCGCACGCCGGCGCGCGGGCGGCGAGCGAAGTCACCACCGCGCTGCGGGCCGAGCTCACGGAGGGGTTGCTGGCACTCGGCCCCGCGTACCTCGAGAGGCGGCGCACCGGCGAGCTGGGCAACGACGTGCTCGAGGGGACAGAGCGCGTCGGCCCGGTGGTGGCCCGCTTTCTCCCCCAGGTGATCGTGTGCGCCGTGGCGCCGGTAGCCGTCGCCCTCTTCGTGCTGTCCCTCGATCCCCTCAGCGGCATGATCCTGCTCCTGACGGGACCGCTCATCCCGCTGTTCATGTGGCTCCTGGGCGGGCTCGCCGAGAAGCGTGCGGAGCGTCAGTGGCGCGCGCTCGGGCTGCTGAGCGCCCAGGCCCTCGACGCGCTCAAGGGGCTGGAGACGCTGCGCCTGTTCGGCCGCGCCCGGGAGCACGAACGCGCCCTGGCGCGCGTCGGCGAGCGCTACCGGCGCACCACCATGGACGTGCTCCGCGCCGCCTTCCTATCGGGGTTCGCGCTCGAGCTGCTGGCGATGCTCGGCACCGCCATGGTGGCCGTCAGCGTCGGCCTCCGCCTCGCCACGGGCGGGATCGCCTTCCAGGTCGCCCTCACTGCGCTTCTGCTCGCCCCCGAGTTCTACCTGCCCTTTCGGCGCCTGGGCGCGCACCATCACGCCGGCATGGAGGGCGTGGCGGCGCTCCGGGACGTGCTGGGCCACCTGCGCCGGGCGGCAGCGACGCACCGCGGAGCGAGGTCGGATGACGGCCCGCCGGCCCCGTCTTCCTCGGGCGAGCCCCGACCGGATGCTGCGGGGGCCGCCGGCCCAGGCTCCCGCACGCCCGCCCCACGGGTGCGGCTGGTCGACATCTGGGCCCGCTACCCGGGTCGGGAAGAGCCCGCCCTGCGCGGCGTGAGCCTGGAGCTGGCAGCGGGCGGCATGACGGCGCTGGTCGGACCCAGCGGCGCCGGTAAGAGCAGCGTCGCGCGTGTGCTCATCGGCACCCTCGAGCCCGAGTGCGGCCGCATCCTGGTCGACGGCGCCGTGCTGGAGCCCGCGCATGGCGGCGCCTGGCGCGCCAGGCTGGCGCTCGTCCCGCAGCAACCGCACCTCTTCGCGGGCAGCGTGCTCGCCAACCTGCGCCTCGCCCGCCCGGGGGCCAGCATCGACGAGGTGGTGGCGGCGGCCCGCCTGGCCGAGGCCGACGGCTTCATCCGGCGCCTCCCGGGCGGCTACGCCGCGCCTCTGGGCGAGGACGGCGCCGACCTCTCCGGAGGCGAGCGCCACCGCCTCGCCATCGCCCGCGCCTTCCTAGGCGATGCCGATGTGGTCGTCCTGGACGAGATGAGCGCCTATCTCGACGCGGCGACCGAGGCGGCGCTCACGCGGGCGGTGCGGCGCCTCGCGGCGAGGAGCGCCCTGCTGGTGATCGCCCACCGCCTGGAGACGGTCCGCCGCGCCCGGCACATCGTCGTAATGCACCATGGCGAGGTCGTCCAGGAGGGCACGTACGCCACCCTGCTGGCATCGCCCGGAGCGTTCGCGGACCTCGCCGGCCGGGCCCGAGCGCAGTGCGCCGCCACCGGAGCGCCATGAGGACGGTGACCCGACTGCTGCTCGCGCACCCCCTGCGCTTCACGGCGGCGGTGGGCCTCGCCGCGGCCATGGTGCTGGCGGGTGTCGGCCTGCTGGCGACATCCGGCTACCTGATCGCGCGCGCCGCACTGCACCCCGAGACCGTGCTGGTGCTGATGGTGGCGGTGACCGGCGTGCGCTTCTTCGGGCTGGCGCGCGCGGGCCTGCGCTACCTGGAGCGACTGGTCGCTCACGACCTCACCCTGCGCGTGCTGCTGCAGCTGCGCCGCCTGGCGTACGCCGCGTTGTTACCGCTCGCGCCGCTGGGGCTGGGTGGCGACCGGTCGGCCGACCTTCTCGGGCGCCTGGTCGAAGACGTCGACGCCTTGCAGACCGTGGGCCTGCGGGTGGTGGCGCCGACGATCGCCGCTGCCGTGGTAGTGGCGGTCTCGGTGGGGTTGGTCGCGTGGGTGAGCCTTCCTGCGGCCGCCGTCACGCTGGCGCTGCTGCTCGCGGCCGGCGCGGGCCTGCCACTCACGCTGGGGGCTGTCGGCCGCCGCCTGGGACGCCGTGAGGCACACCTGCGTGCGACGCGGCGCGTCCTGCTGCACGACGCCATCGAAGGCGCGCAGGAGCTGTGGGTGTTCGGTCGCAGCGGCGCGTTCCGCCGCCGACTGGGCGCCGTCGATGGCGCCCTCGGCAGGGTCGCGGCCGCACAGGCCGGGCTCGAGGGGTTGCGCGAGGGTGCCGCGTCGCTGTTCACCCTGGCGGCGCCCTGGGCGGTCCTCATCGCCGTCCTGCCACAGGCCGCCTCGGGGACGCTCCCACCACTGCTCCTGGTGCCGCTCGCGCTGGGCGTGATCGGCGCCTTCGAGGCCGCGCAGCCGCTCGCCGAGGGGGTACAACGTTGGCCCCGAGCCGCCCGTGCGGGGGAACGCCTGGAGGAGGTACTGGCCCGCACGCCGGCGGTACGCGACCCGCCGGCGCCGCAGCCCCCACCCGCCGGCTCGACGCTGGCGCTGCACGGCGTGCGCTTCGCATACGGGCGATCGGCCGCGCTGGCCGATGTCGACCTGACTCTGGCGGTCGGTGAGCGGCGGGTCGTGGTCGGGCCCTCGGGCTCCGGCAAGAGCACGCTTCTGAGGCTGCTGCTCCGCTTCGCCGATCCGGCGGCCGGAAGCGTCACGCTTGGCGGCGTGGACGTGCGCGCCCTACGGCAGGAGGAGCTGCGCGCGCGCGTCGCGGTGGTGCCGCAACGCATCACGCTGTTCAACGCCAGCGTGCGGGCGAACCTGGCGCTGGCCGACCCGGGCGCGGGAGACGTGAGGCTCTGGCGGGCGTTGGAGGAAGCCGAGCTGGCCGAGGTGGTGGCCTCCCTGCCGGCCGGGCTGGACGCCCTCGTGGGCGAGATGGGGAACCGCCTCTCCGGCGGAGAGCGGCAGCGGCTCGGCATCGCGCGGGCGCTGCTCAAGCCCGCACCGCTGTTGCTGCTCGACGAGCCCACCGCACATCTGGACGCGGCCACCGAGCGGCGCATCCTCGCCACGCTGCTCGAGCCCGGCCACGAACGCGGCGTGCTGCTTGTGACCCACCGCCTGGTGGGGCTGGAGCGCGCCGACGAGATCGTGGTGCTCGATTCAGGGCGGGTGGAGCGGCGCGGCAGCCACGGGGACCTCGCCTCAACCGAGGGCACCTACCGCCGCATGCTGCTCGCCCAGGAGGGCCTGCTCGACGCCGGTCCGGAGGGCTGAGCGCGGCGCTCGAGCCTGCCGACGGGCCGTTGGAGCGTGAACCCACGAAAAAACGCGCACAACCCGTGCGCGCCTATACCTTCAACCTACCCCGGTATTCCCTATTCGTCAAGGCTTCTCACCGGACCGGCCGGAACTGGCGGGCAAACGCCCGGTGGGGGCCCGCATATGCGCGGGCACCCCACCGGAACGGCTGCGGCCGGGGCCTCAGCTCGAGACGGTCGCCTCCTGCGCGGCCACGGCCTGCAGGTCGATGGTGAAGCGGACCTCCTCGCCCACCATCAGCGCGCCGGCCTCGAGGACCTGGTTCCAGGTGAGCCCCCAGTCCTTGCGGTTGAGGCGTCCGGTCGCCTCGGCCGCCACACGCACGTTGCCGAAGGGGTCGTTGATCGGCTCCTGAACGTCGACATCGAAGGTGACCGGCTTGGCCGTGCCGCGGATGGTGAGGTCGCCCGAGACGCGGTAGCGGTTCTCGCCGGCCTGGTCGATCCGGGTGCCCTCGAAGCGCATCTCCGGGAACCGTTCGGCGGCGAGGAAGTCCTCGGAGCGGAGGTGCTGGTCACGCTGCGGCTCGCCGGTATCGATGCTCGCCGCCTCGATACGCGCCGAGAGGCGGCTCAGCTTGTTGCGGCCGTCGCTCTCGACGTCGACCGAGAACTCCTTGAAGCGGCCGCGTACGGTCGCGAAGCCCATGTGGCGTACCGAGAAGTCTACGCTGCTGTGCGCCGGGTCCAGATTCCATCGCATCGGGTCTCTCCTTCCGAAAGCGCCCCTGCCCGTGACGGCCGGTGATGACCGACGGTGCCCAAGACGCGCTGCCTTGAGGGGGCGAGGGCTGCACGCTGCGCCGGTCCCGTGGACGCGGCTCAGTAGACGATATTCTAGAGTGCTCTAGATTGTCAACCACTCCACCGGACGGACCTCGATGTGCTATCCTACCCACGTGGCACGTGTTGCTCACGATTACTGCCCCGTCTACGCCTCCATCGAGCTCCTCCAGGAGAAGTGGGTGCTTCACGTCGTGCGCTCGCTCCTGGCGGGCCCGCACGGCTTCAACGAGCTGGCGCGGGCGGTCGGCGGGGCGAACGCCACCACCCTCTCGCAACGCCTGGAACGCCTGGAACGCCTGGGCATCGTCCACAAGACCGTCGAGTCGACCATGCCGCCGCGCTCGCGCTACGAGCTGACGGCCACCGGGCACGAGCTCGAGGCCGTGATCGGAGCCATCGATCGCTGGGGCCGCGCCCACATGACCCGCGACGACGACGCCGTAGCGGCCTGAGCATCCTCCGAGACCGGCAAGGCGCGTTATCCCGCGTCAGGGGAAGGGGGCCGAGCGGGGGCGACGGACGCGACCTCGGCGGCTCGATCCGGGCCGGAAGCCGGCGCCGCCTCCGTGCCGAGCGCGATGACGACGGCGCTGCGGGCCGGCCCCGTCGCCGACGCCATGCCCCTTTACAGCCCGCCCCCGTTGGAGGAAGCTGGGGAGCGTGCCGCTCGTCGCCCCCGCCCTGATAGCCGCGTTCAGCGTCGCCTGCGCCGGCGTGGTCACCGGCCTCACCGGCTTCGGCTTCGCGCTGGTCAGCGTCCCGCTCCTGCTGCTGGTGATGGACCCGCCGAGCGTGGTGGCCGCCGTGCTCGTCATCGGGCAGGTCACCAGCACGGTCAACGCGATCACGGCCAGGCGTCACCTCGAGGCCGGGCTGCTGAGGGCGCTGCTGCCGGGAGCGGCCATCGGCATCGTGCTGGGCTCGTTCGTGCTGCGCTGGGTCGATCCCGTGGTGCTCAAGCTCGCCGCCGGCGTGCTGGTGGTCCTGTTCACGGCGCTGCTCGCGCTCTACCGCAGCGGCCCCCGCCGCCGCTGGCCCGGGCGCGAGCACCTCGTCGGCGGCGCCAGCGGCGTGCTCATGACCTCGGTGGGCCTGAGCGGCCCGCCCGTGGTCCTGCTGACGAGCGCGATCCTACCGGACAAGAACCGCTCGCGCGCCACCCTCGCTGCCTACTTCGCGCTCACCGGCCCGCTCGGGCTGGCGACGTTGCTGCTGCAGAGGTCCGCGCCGCCCCACGCCTGGGTCGCGGCGCTCCTGCTGGCCCCGGTGGCCCTGCTCGGCCGGGCGCTCGGCAGCCGCCTCCACCGCCACACCCCGACGCGCGCGTTCCACGCCATCACGCTGGGCGTCACACTGGCGGCCGGGCTGGGCGGCGTGGCGTCCGCGCTGGCCGCGATGATGGCGCAGCGCTGAGGCAGCGCGCCGAGGGCGCCCCTCGCCCCCGGCGCCGCACCGCCGTCCGGCCCCACCGCTCCTAGGTGGCGCCCTGGATGTAGTTCTGGAGCTGGTCGATGAGGAAAGACTGCTCCGAGATGATGGCCTTCACCACATCGCCGATCGATACCAGGCCGATCGTGCGCTCCGCTTCCACCACCGGCAGGTGGCGGATGCGGTTCTCGGTCATCAGCACCATGCAGTCCGTCACGGTCTTCTCGGGGGAGACGGTGACGACGCGGTCGCTCATGACGTCGCGGACCGGCGTGTCCCGGGAGGCGCGGCCATGCAGGATGACCTTGCGCGCGTAGTCGCGCTCCGAGAACATGCCCACCAGCGCGGCGCCTTCCACCACCATGAGCGCACCCACGTTCTTCTCAGCCATGAACTCCAGCGCGCGGAACACGCTGTCGTCGGGGGCGACGCTCCACACCTGCGAACCCTTGCCCTGGAGCAACTGCCGCACGTTCGTCGTGGCCTCCATGCATCCCTCCTTCGCGACCCGGAATTGGATCCCATTCTAGGGGCCCGAGCGGACGGCGTGGCCAGATGGCGGACAACCGGGCCATCTCATCGCGAGTTCACGGCTTCCAATGCGTGTGGGTCTACCCTGGGGCCCTGTCCTGGGGGACGGCGAGGCCGCACACGGCGGTGGAGCCGCTCCCGAGAGGGGGTCGCCATGCACACGGCACGGCGGGGGCGGCCCAAGACACGCCCCCTGTTCCGCTCCGGCGGACCCCGCACCCTCGTTCTGGTCCTGGCGATGGCGCTCGCCGGCTGCGGCGGGTCGGATCCGCTCGGCGCGGGCCTGGCGGCCGCCGGCGGCGCCGATGCGATCTCGCTCGAACGCGCCCTCAACGCCACGCTCAGACCGTCCGGTCCGGGCGCCGCGGAGGCGTTCCTGGGATCGTTACCCGCTCCCCGGGCCGTCCACGAGCGCAGCGTGCCGAACCGCCAGGACTCGACCCGGCGCGACACGCTGCGGACCTTGGTGTTCCAGGGAATCGCCATCACGGTCTACCGGGTCAGCGCCAGCGGCAAGCGCTTCCCCGTGAAGGTGGCGGTCACCGCCGAGCGTTTCCGGGCGCCGGACGGACTCGCGGTCGGGCTCGACAGGGACCACGTGCGCACCATCCTGGGGCCTCCGACCTCGGCGACGAGCGCGCTGTGGCGCTACCAGCGCCCTGCTCCGCCCGGTGCCGCCCCCTTCGAGCTGCGCGTCCACTTCCAGAACGGCCACGTGACGGCGCTCGTTTGGCTGGCGTACGTCGACTGACGGACCCGCCACCGGACCGCGGGCCCCCGCCGGCACCCCAAGGCGACGCCGCCCCCGGAGGCGGACCGGTACACTGCGGCGAGCGTGCAAGACCCTTCCCTGCCCCGTTACGCCCGCCGCCAGGACGCCCCGCGGGACCTCCGACCGGCCTCCGAGCTCGCCGCGCGCGGCTATCGCGATCTGGGACCGCCGCGCGGCTACCTCCTGGCCAGCGGTGAGGAGATCTCTCTGTACAGCACCAGCGAGGCGCGCAGCCGCCGCGACGGCATGTGGCGGCGGGACCGCCTCGGCGCCGGGCGCAACGGCGGCGAGCGCGACGTGGTGTCGGCGTTGGCCAGCGGCGACCTCACCAAGCCCGGGGAAGCCGTCGGCGGCGAGTGCAGCGTGTGCGGCCGAGAGGCCGTGGGGCTCATCGAGGGGGTGTGCTCGAGCTGCCGGCGCAAACGCCGCCAGGCGGCGCTGAGCGGCGCCGCAGCGAGCTGGATCGGCGACCTGATGAAGCAGGACTTCGCCGTCCTGGATACGGAGACCACGGGCCTTGGGCGGCGCGACGAGGTCATCGAGGTTGGCGTGGTCGACGCCAGCGGCGCCAGCCTCGTGCAGACGCTGGTGTGGCCCCGCAGCGGCAGCGTGCCCGGCGCCGCGACCCGGGTGCACGGCCTCACCATCGACCACCTCGCCGGGGCGCCCACCTGGCCGGAGGTGCTGGCGGAGCTGCGAGACGCTCTGGGCGGGCGGCGCGTGCTCGCCTGGAACGCCCCGTTCGACGAGCGCATGGTGCAGCAATCGAGCCGCCTGTGGCACGTCCGGCACGGCCTCCCGGCGTTCGAGTGCGCCATGCGCGCCTACGCCTTCGCGCGGGGGGCGCGAAGCGGCCGCCGCAAGCTCGCCGCCGCAGCCGCCGAAGAGGGCGTCTCGGACGGCGCTCAACGCCACCGCAGCGTCGACGACGCCCGCCTCACCTTGGCCGTCCTCAAGAGCCTCGCCGGCAGCCGCGGCTGACCCCGGCCGCTGACCGCCGCCACCTCTCGCCCCGTGCCCGTGGGGGCGGCTGTAGCATTGGGCGACGTGCGCAAGATCATCCACGTCGACATGGACGCCTTCTACGCGGCGGTCGAACAGCGCGATGCGCCCGAGCTCCGGAGGCGCCCCGTGGCGGTGGGCGGGTCCGGCGCGCGCGGTGTGGTGATGACCGCGAGCTACGAGGCGCGCCGCTTCGGTGTGGGCTCGGCCATGCCCACCGCCCGGGCGCTGAGGCTGTGCCCCGAGCTGGTGGTCGTGCCGCCCCGCTTCGATGCCTACCGCGACGTCTCGCGTCAGGTCCGCGCCATCTTCCGGCGCTACACCGAGCTGGTGGAGCCGCTGGCGCTCGACGAGGCGTACCTCGACGTCACCCGCCCCCTGCGGGGCCCTCCATCGGCAACGCTGCTGGCGCACGAGATCAAGACGGCGATCCGCGACGAGACGAGCCTGACGGCCTCGGCGGGTGTGTCGACGGGAAAGTTCCTGGCGAAGATCGCCTCGGGCCTCGAGAAGCCCGATGGGCTCACGCTCATCCCGCCCGAGGAGGCGGAGGCGTTCCTCGCCTCCCTGCCGGTCGAGCGCTTCCACGGCGTGGGCCCGCGCACGGCGGCACGGTTGCGGGAGATCGGCATCCTCACCGGCGCCGACCTGCGATCGCGCGACGTCGAGGATCTCGCGCGCCTCCTGGGCAAGGCCGGGCGCTTCCTGCACGCCGTGGCGCGCGGGATCGACGAGCGGCCGGTGGTGGCCGACCGGCCACGCAAGTCGCTCGGCGCCGAGACGACCTTCCCACACGACCTGCGGCGGCGGGAGGTGCTCGAGCCGGTGCTGGAGCGCCTCTGCCACGAGCTCACCGACCGCCTCGGGCGCGCCGATCTGAGCGCGCGTACGGTCACGGTGAAGATCCGCTACGCCGACTTCAGCCTCGTCACCCGCAGCCGCACCCTCTCCCAGGACCTGACGGGCGCGGACGCGCTGCTGGCGACCGCCCGCGAGCTCGCCTTCGGTCCCGCCCGCCCGGAGGGCGCCGTCCGCCTGCTGGGCGTGACCGTGTCGCAGTTGCGCCCCCGCCGGGGCCGGGTGGTGCAGCCGCCGCTGCCCTTCTCCGACCTCGCGGAGTGAGCGGCTGGGTCAGCGCGCCGGGCCGGGCTCGAGCTGGGCCTGCGCGCGCGCCAGCGCGGAGTCGTCGGTGAGGTCCAGCCGGAGCGGCGTCAGCGACACGAAGCCGTGGTCGACCGCCCAGCGATCGGTGCCCTCTTCGACCTGCCGGCGCGGCTTCTCCGAGAACCAGTAGTGCTTGCGTCCCATGGGGTCCTCCCCCGGGACGACCAGACCCTCGTAGTGGCGCACGGACTGGCGCGTCCAGCGCAGCCCGCGGGGCGCCTGAGGGAAGTTCACGTTCAGCAGCGGCGTCTCCGGCAGCTCCATGAACATCGCGATGATGTCGCGCACGTAGGGCTCGAAGATGCCGTAGTCGGGGATGCCGTCGCTGTACGGGGCGCTGAAGGCGATCGCCGGGATGCCCAGGAAGGCCGCCTGCTTGGCCGCCGCCACCGTGCCCGAGTGCCAGATGTTGTGGCCGATGTTCAGGCCCAGGTTGATGCCCGTGAGCACCAGCTCGACCGCGTCCCAGTGGTGGGCGCCGAGCGCCACGCAGTCGGCCGGGGTGCCGTCCACGCGGTAGGCCTCGAGCCCGTCGATGGGCGTGCGCTGGTAGTGCAACGGGGTACGCACGGTGATGGCGTGGCTCATGGCCGACTGCTCGACGTCGGGCGCCACAACCCGCACCTCGCCGAACTCCTGCGCCAGTCGTGCCAGGGCGCGGATGCCGGGGCTGAAGACGCCGTCGTCGTTGCTCACGAGGATTCGCATGGGATCGCCTCTAATCCGGTGGATCCGGCCATCATATCGCAGCATCCGCGTCCCGAACGCCGCGCAGGCAGCGCCCGAGCCGCCTCCGGTGCGCTTTCGCGACCGCCCCCGGTCGGCCTACCACCCTTCTCACGCGGTCGTGCCAGAATGCGGGTCACCTATGCTCGCGCGCCTCCGGGCGAGGGCGCTCCGCGGGCGGCTTCTCGCCGACCCTGTCCGGCGCTACCTCGTCACCATGTTGGTGTTGGTCGGCATCCCGGTGCTGCTGGCGTCGTGGGTGCTCGGCAGCGTCATCGTGCAGCGGCTCAGCAACCACATGCTCCAGGTCGCCGGCGCGGAGGTGCAGTCGTTCATCGAGGGGTTGCTGCCCGCGTCGCCGGGCACAGGGGTCGCATCCGCGCCCGACCCCGCTAACGCGACCTGGTGGCGGGGGTTCGGCCAGCGCATCATGCGCAACCCGACGACCGTCGCCGTACGCGTCTACGACGAGAACGGACGGATCGTCTTCGCCAACAATCCCGACCTCATCGGCATGAAGCCGTCGAACTCCGCAGCGCTGTCCCGGGCGTTGGGCGGCAGGCGCAGCAGCCGGCTGGAGCGCTCGTTCCTCTCCCCCATCGAGCGCCGGCTCACCTCTTTGGTGCCGGTCAGCTTCGGCCCTGACGCCGGTAGCGGCGCCATCGAGGTGGTCCAGGACGTCCGCTCCTTGCAGCAGGAGCTGCGCCTGGCGCGCTGGCTCATCGTCGGCGGCGTGGTGCTGCTGGTGACGTTGTTCCTCGCCGCGCTGGTGCCGATCGCCAGGCGCATCGCCCGCAGCGCCTACGTCGACCCCCTCACGCGGCTCCCCAACCGCCGCTACCTGGCCGAGCTGGCCAGCGCGGTGCTGCGCCCCCGGGAGGGCGCGAGCCCTCCGGTCGCCCTGGTGCTGATCGATCTCGACCGCTTCCGCGTCGTCAACGACACCCTCGGGCACCGGGTCGGCGACCGGCTCCTGCGCTCCGTCGCGGACCGCCTGCAGGGGGAGGTGCGGGCCGGAGATTACGTCGTCAGACACGGCGGGGACGAGTTCGCCCTGGTGCTGCTGGGGACGGACCGAACCGCCGCGCACGCCGCTGCGTCGCGCATCTCCAAGGCGCTCGAGCGCCCGGTGGAGATGGGCCGGCGCAGCGTCAGCCCCAACGCCAGCCTGGGGATCGCTCTCCATCCCGAGGACGGCGCCAGCCTCGAGACCCTCTTGCAGCACGCCGAGATCGCCATGTACCGCGCGAAGTCGGCCAAGGTGCCCTTCGAGTTCTACCGCGAGGACCTCAACCCCTACAGCCGCGAGGGGCTGTTCCTGGAGAGCGAGCTGCGCGAGGCCATCGCCGGCGGGGGGCTCGAGCTGGTGTTCCAGCCCATCCGCGACCTGGTCAACGACCGGCTCGTCGGCGCCGAGGCGCTGGTGCGCTGGCAGCATCCTCGGAACGGAACCATGCCCCCGGGCGCCTTCATCCCTCTCGCCGAGGACACCGGCCTCATCCGCCAGCTCGACCGCTGGGCGCTGGACCGCGCCGCGGCCCAGCTCGCCGACTGGCACGCCGTGGGGCTGCGCCTCTACGTGAGCGTGAACCTGTCCGCCCAGACGACCATGGACCGCGGGCTCCTCGACGACCTGGCGCGAACCCTGGAGCACACCGCGGCGCCCCCCGAGTACCTGCTCCTGGAGGTGACGGAGCGAAGCGCCATCGATGACATGGAGTCCTCTGCGAACGTCCTGGAGGGCGCCCGGAGCATGGGGGTGCAGATCGCCCTGGACGACTTCGGCAAGGGTTACTCGTCGCTGGCGACCTTGGACCGCCTCCCCATCGGCTACCTGAAGATCGACCAGGACTTCGTCAAGGGCATCGGGGAGCGCAGCAAGGACGAGCACCTCATCCGTGCCATCGCCGGCTTCTCGCGCGGGATCGGCATCCCCATCATCGCGGAGGGGATCGAGACCCCGGAGCAGCTGGGCTGGCTGCGGCGCGAGGGTATCCGCTTGGGGCAGGGCTACCTGCTGGCCCGGCCAAGCTCCGCCGAGGCGCTCATCGTCGCCGGCGGCTCGGACGCGAGCGAAGCGACCCCGGCGTGAGGCCGGGCGCTCACGGACGCGCCGGACGGGGCCGGATCAGCCCTTGCCTTCGAGCCAGTTGCGGGCGAGCCCCACGTCGACCTTCAACGGCACCTTGAGGGGAAGCGCCCCCGTCATCTCCCGCACCACCTCGTCGCGAACGGTGTCCGCCACCGCTTCCGGCGCCTCCACCACCAGCTCGTCGTGCACCTGGATGAGCAAGCGTGCGCCGCTGCCCTCCTGCTCGAACAGGCGGTGGAGGCGGACCATGGCCACTTTGATGAGGTCGGCGGCGCTCCCCTGGATGACGGTGTTGATGGCCAGCCGCTCGCCCAGGGCCCGCACGTTGCCGTTGCGCGAGCGCACCTGCGGCACCGGCCGCCGGCGCCCCAGGATGGTGGAGACGAAACCGTGCTCCTCGGCGTGCGCCACGCAGGTCGCCAGGAAGCGGTCCAGCCCCGCGTAGCGCCGCTTGTAGGCGTCGATGAACGCGGCCGCGTCGCCGGTCGGGATGTGCAGCGTGCGCGCCAGGCCGTAGGCCGTCTGCCCGTATACGATGCCGAAGTTCACCGTCTTGGCCACGCGCCTCTGCTCGGCGGTCACCTCGGCCAGAGGAACGCCGTAGACCTGGGAGGCCACGTAGGCGTGGATGTCGAGCCCCTCGCGGAAGGCCTTGAGCAGCTCGGCGTCCTCGGAGAAGTGGGCGAGCATGCGCAGCTCCACCTGCGAGTAGTCCGCGGCCAGCAGCAGTCGGTCCTCGCCGCCGGCGCGGAACGCTCGGCGGATCTCGCGGCCCGCCTCGGTGCGCACCGGGATGTTCTGGATGTTGGGGTCCGACGACGACAGCCGGCCGGTAGCGGCTCCCGTCTGATGGAAGCTGGCGTGGAGCCGGCCGGTGCGCTCGCTGACCAGGCCCGGCAGCGGCAGTAGGTAGGTGCCCAGCAGCTTGGTCAGCTCGCGGTACTCCAGGAGGATGCCGGGCAGCGGGTGCTCGCTATCGGCGGCGAGCGTCTGCAGGACCTCGGCATCGGTCGAGCGGCCGGTCTTGGTGCGTTTCACCACCGGGAAGCCGAGCTCGTCGAAGAGCACCTCGCCGAGCTGCTTGGGCGAGTCCAGGTTGAACTCGCGGCCGGCGGCCGCGAAGGCCCCCCGGCGCAGACCCTCGATGCGGCCCTTGAGCGTCTCGCCGTAGGCCCGCAGATGCGCGCCGTCGAGCGCCACTCCGGCCCGCTCCATACCCGCCAGGACGCGCACCAGCGGCATCTCCAGGTCGGCGAAGAGCTTGCGAAGGGCCTCGTCGGCTCCGTCGAGCCCCGCCCGCAGGCTCCGGTAGAGGCGCCACGTCACCTCGGCGTCCTCGGCGGCGTACTCGGCGAGCTGCGGCAGCGGCACGTCCAACATGCTCTTCTGCTGCTTGCCCTTACCGATCAGCGCGCTGATGGGGATGGTGTCGTGGCCGAGGAGGTCCCGGGCGAGGTCGTCCATGTTGTACGCGCGCCGCTCCGGATAGAGCAGCGAGGCCGCCACCATGGTGTCGAACAGCGGGTCGGCGAGGGTGAGGCCCGCCCCCTGCAACACGATGAGGTCGTACTTCAGGTTCTGCCCCACCTTGAGCACGCGAGGGTCGCCCAGGACCGGGCGCAGCGCCTCCGCCGCGCGCTCGGGATCGAGCGCGTCGGCCACGCGGCTGCGCACCGGCAGGTAGGCGCCCTCGCCGGCGCGCCAGGCGAAGGCGTAACCGACGATGTCGGCATCGGCGGCGCGCAGGGAGGTGGTCTCGGTGTCGACGGCGAAGGCCTCCTGGTCACCGAGCTCCCGCACCAGCGCCTCGAGGCCGGCGGCGTCGTCCACGAGCCGCCAGCTCGGCGCAACGCGTCCCTCCCGCGAGGGCCGCTCGCTCACGCTCATCCCGGCCGGGCCCGCACTGCCGGCTTCCGTCGGCTCCTCGGGCACCTGCTCGAGCAGCGACCGGAAGCCGAGCTCCTCGAACAGCGGCCTGAGGGCGTCGCGCGAGGGCTCCGGTGCGGCGCACGCCTCCAGGTCGAAGTCGATGGGAACCTCGGCGTCCAGCGTCACGAGCTTGCGGGAGAGTGCGACCTGGTCGCGGTGCGCCTCCAGGTTCTCGCGCAGCTTGGGGCTGAGCTCATCGAGATGCTCGTACACCCCGTCGACGTCGCCGTGCTCGCCCAGCAGACGGGCCGCCGTCTTGACCCCCACGCCCTTGGCGCCCGGCACGTTGTCGACGGTGTCGCCGGTGAGCGTCTGGACGTCGACCGCCTGCTCCGGCCCGTAACCGTGCTTCGCCTGCAGGCTCTCGGGCGTGATCAGCTCCCCGGACGACGGGTCCCACAGGCGCACCCGGTCGCTCAGGATCTGGTAGAGGTCCTTGTCCTTGCTGGCGATGCGCAGCTCCACCTCCGCCCCGCGGAGGCGGCGCGCGATGGTGGCGATGAGATCGTCCGCCTCGAACCCCTCGCGCTCGAAGACAGGCACGCCTAGCGCCTCCAGCACGGTGCGCACCCGCCGGTACTGCGGTTCCAGGTCCTCGGGGGATGCCTCGCGCTGCTCCTTGTACGCGGGGTACCAGTCCTTGCGCTTCGTGGTGGCGTCGCTCACGTCGAAGGCCACCGCCAGATAGTCCGGCCGCTCCTTCAGGAGCGTGCTGAGCAGCAGCTGGGTGAACACGTAGACGGCCTTGACCGGCTCGCCCGAGGGCGAGGTCAGCGGCCTGAACGGGGCGTAGTACGCCCGGAACAGCTGCGCGTGGCCGTCGATGAGGTAGAAGGTCTTCACGGCATGGCCCCCTGGGCGGCAAGCTCGCAGAGCGGCCAGTCTACCACCCGCTCGCGGGCCGCCCGGTCGCCGGCACGGCCCGAAGGACAGCCGTCCCTGTGCGGGCTCGAAGCGGGCACGCGATGATGGCTCCGGCAGGGCCAACGGCTCCTGCCACGGTCCGCGCCTCCGCCACCTCCGGTCGTCCGGCGCGAACCGCGGGACGTGTGCCCGGAACTCGCGGAACCCCACCGCCCGTGCAGCGTCTCATCCCTTTCGGCGTCCCGGCCGCATCGCGTCGCGCTGCGGCCGGGAACCAGTCCGCCCAGGCAGGGTCCGCGCCCCCTCAGGGGTAGAGCGCGCCCGCCTGCGAGCCCACGAAACCGGGCACCGGGTACCCGAGCAGCTTCCGGATCGCCGTGATCTGGCCGATGTGCAGGTAGTAGTGGCCGATCACGCGGGTGAGCAGCGAGCCCACGTTCTCGACCTCGAAGAGACGCCGCCCCTGCACATGACCGCGCAGCGCACCCTCGTCCAGGCCGTCGAGCCAGTCGTCCGCAGCGGTCGTGATGCGCTCCCAGGCGGCGAACAGCGGCTCGAAGGCCGCGTCCGGGTCGGGCTCGCCGCGGCCGTAGCCGACGAACGCCGCCACGGCGGGCTGCCCGCGGGAGGTGAGGAAGTAGCTCTGCTCCTGCCAGGCGAGGTGACCGACGATCCACGCGACGCTGTTGAGGTTGCCGACGCGGCGCTCCAGGTCGGCGACGCTCATCCCCTCCAGCGCTCGGCGGAGCTCGCGACGGACGTGCTGCAGATAGCGCACCAGATGATGCGCCTCCGGCGAGGGCGCACGCCCTCCCCGCTCTTCGGGCGGATGCTCCACGTCCCACCTCCCGGCGCGGCCGCGGCCGGGTCGCTCGCTCACGCCGCTAGGCCCGGTACTTGAGCGCCTCCATGAGCTCGTCGACGAGCGTGTCGGTGTCCCCGCGTTGGCCGGCGGTCGCCACGTGGTCGCGCACGTGGGCGCGCAGCACCGACTCGTTGACCTTGCTGAGCGCTCCTTGCACGGCCTTGACCTGCTTGAGCACGTCGACGCAGTAGACCGACGGGTCCTCGAGCATGCGCAGGACGCCCTCGAGATGCCCCTTGGCGCTGCGCAGCCGCCTCACCGACTCCTCCCGCGTGACGGGGTCGAGGTGCATGCCGTGCTCGGCGGCGTGCGCGCTGCGCGGCAGCGGGACGCCGGCGGCCGGCGCGCGCTGAGCGGCCATCAGCCCGCCTGCAGGGAGGCCCGGTATCCCTCTTCCTGTACCGCAGCGATCATCGCCTGCAGGTCGGCTTCGCCATCGACGACGGCGCTGCCATGGTCCAGATCGACCTCGGCGCTCTTCACGCCGTCGACCGACTCCAGGGCCTTGGTCACCGCCATCACGCAGTGATGGCAGGTCATGCCTTCGACTTTCAGGTTGGTCATCGTCGGGCCTCCTACCCTGTCCTGCTACCCCTACCTACTAGGGGTGGGTACGCGCATCATAGCTCCGGCCGGCAGCCGCCTCAAGCCACCCCGTGACCACACGCCCCCAGAGGCTGCGGGCACCCTCATTCCGCGCCGCGCCGGCGACCGACCCGGCACCCCTCCCGGGAGGGGTGCCGGCAGATTGCTGCGGCGGACCGCCGACGCTTGACCGGGCCGCAGGGCGGGCGTATCGTCGGGATGTTAAGCATATGCTTAAAGCACGCGCTTAAGAGCCGAAGGCGGGGTGGCACGATAGGGAACGAGGACGACCGGAAGGTAACGGGGGCGGCGCAGCCGGCTGGAGAGGCGCGCGCGCTCTCCGCCCTCGACCCCCGGACCCGCATCCTGCGGGCCACCACGGAGCTCCTTGCCGAGTTCGGATGGAACCGCACCACCACCCGCAAGGTCGCCGAGCGGGCGGGCGTGAACAACGCCCTGGTGCATTACTACTTCGGCACCAAGCGCGCGCTCCTCCTGCAGGCCGCCACCGACGTCATGTTCTCGCAGTTCGGCGGCGCCTTCGAGGCGCTGGAGGCGGGCGGTGATCTCGGTCAGGGCGTGCGGGACGCCATCGCCTGGTTGGAGCGGAGTGGGCCCGCCGACGCCGCCACGCGCGTGGTGGCCGAGCTGACGCTGCAGGCGATGCACGACCCGGCACTCCGGGAGAGCCTGGGCAGCATGCTGCGCGACTTCCGCTCGGGCGTCGCCGCCATGGCCAGGGACCAGGGCCTGGACGCGGACGCCGCCCGCGGGCTGGCGGCCGTCGTAGCCGCGGTGCTCGACGGCCTCTACCTCCACGCCCTGCTCGACCCGGCGCTGGACCTGGGCGCCGCGGCCGCGGCGCTCGAACCCCTGTTCCACCGGGAGGACGCATGACACACGCACCGCAAGACCGCCCCTTTGCATCGACGGGCGCCCTGTCGCTGCACGGCGTCACCAAGACCTACGACCGCGGCGCGGTCCCGGTGCGCGCGCTCCGGAACGTCGAGCTGGAGCTCCCCGCAGGAGCGTTCACCGTCGTGCTGGGGCCCAGCGGGTCCGGCAAGACGACCCTGCTCAACGTCGTCGGAGGCATCGACCGACCGAGCGGCGGGCAGGTGCTGGTGGACGGGGAGGACATCGCGGGCCTGGGCGAACGCGCCCTCACCGAGTACCGGCGCCGGACCGTCGGGTTCGTGTTCCAGCTCTTCAACCTCGTCCCGACCCTCACCGCGCTGGAGAACGTGACGCTCATCGCCGAGCTCACCGGCGGCGGAGGCGACGCCCGTCAGGTTCTCGAGCGTGTCGGCCTTCAGGACCGCCTCGACCACTTCCCGGCGGCGCTCTCCGGTGGCGAGCAGCAACGCGTGGCCATCGCCCGCGCCCTCGCCAAACGCCCCGCGCTGCTGCTCTGTGACGAGCCCACCGGCGCGCTCGACCTCGACACCGGCCGGAGCGTGCTGGGGCTGCTGCGCCGCCTCAACCGCGAGCAGGCGCTGACCACCGTGATCGTCACGCATAACAGCGCCATCGCGAGCATGGCTGACCGGGTGGTGCGCATGCGGTCGGGCGAGGTGGTCGCGTCCGAGGCGGTAGCCGACCCGGTCGAGGCCGAGCGGGTGACGTGGTGAACGTCTGGTGGCGGAAAGCCCGGCGCGATATCGGCCGCCGCCGCGGGCAGTTCGCGGCGATCGTCGTGACCACGCTCCTGGGGGTGGCCCTGTTCGGCGCCTCCTTCGACGCCTACCGCAACCTGGTCACCTCCTACGACGCGATGTTCGCGCGCACCCACTTCGCGGACCTCACGGTGGCCGGCGGCGACGTGGCCGCGTTCGCCGAGACCGCCCGCGCGACTCCCGGGGTCGCGCGCGTCGCGACCCGCACCGTGATCGAGAGCTACGCCCGGGTCGGCGACCACCGCTTCCTCGTGCGCATGGTGGGCCTGCCGCCGGACGCCCAACCGGCGATCGACCAGGTGATCGTGCTCGCGGGCCGCTACCTCGATCCGGGCCGCCTCGGCGGCGTGCTGTTGGAGCAGCACCTGGCCAGCTACTACCACCTGGGTCCCGGCGACAGCCTGAAGATCCGCACCCCCTTCGGCTGGACGACGGTGCCCGTGTTCGGCGTCGCCGCGTCGCCGGAGTACCTGTGGCCGGCGCGCAGCCGTCAGGACGTGCTCACGCTGCCGCAAGACTTCGGCGTGGTGTTCGCCGCGGACGGCCCGCTCCGCCTCCTCGCGGGCGGCGGGAGGCGCGAGGCGTTGGTGACGCTCGCCGCCGGTTCGGACCGCGAGGCGGTCATGGCCGGCCTGACACGGGCGGCGCGCGACGACGGGGCCACCGCCATCACCAGCCGCGCCGACCAGCCCTCGAACGCAGCGCTCCACGAGGACATCGCCGGCTTCGGCGAGATGGCGCTGATGTTCCCCATCCTGTTCCTGGGGGCGGCGGCGTTCACCGCCTTCGTGATCATCAGCCGATTGGTGCACAGCCAACGCTCGCTCATCGGCACGCTCCGGGCGAACGGGGTGCGCCGCCGCGCCATCCTCCTCCACCATCTGGGTCTGGGGGTGGCGCCGGCTGCCGTCGGAGGCGTTCTTGGCGCCCTCGCCGGCGAGGGCCTGGCGCAGGTGATCTCGCGCCTCTACACGGGCGCCCTCAAGATCCCCGTGACCGTCATCGAGCCCCACCCCCTGGTCGCCCTGGCCGGCGTCTGCATGGCCGTCGCGGCCGTGGCGGTGGCGGCCCTGGCGCCCGCGCTGGACGCCGCCCGGGTGTCGCCGGCCGAGGCCATGCGAGGCGTGCAACCCGTCGGCCGTGGCGGGCGCAGCGCACTCGAACGGGCGCTGCCCTTCCTGTCGCGCTTGCCGGCCGCCGGCAAGCTGGTCCTGCGCGGCGCGCTGCGCAGCCCCGGCCGCAGCATCATCACCGTCGCCGGCGTGGTGCTGGCGCTGGTGCTGGTGATGGTGTCGCTCGGCATGCTCGACACCACCAAGGTGCTCCTCTCCCAGCAGTTCGACCGCATCCAGCGCGAGGACGCGCAGCTCTACGTCGCCGGCACGGCCGACGCGGCGCTCGAGCGACGTGTCGCCACCGAGCCCGGCGTGGCGGCGGCCGAAGCCGCCCTGCAGACCAGAGCGGTCGTCCGAACGGCGAGCGGCAGCTACGAGACCGCCCTCACGGCCTTCGACCCTGCCACCGCCATGCACGCCTTCCTCGGCCCGGGCGGACGCTCCCGGGAGCTGCCGCGCCAGGGCGTGCTCCTCGGCTCGGCGCTGCGCGCGCGTCTGGGGCTGTCGGTGGGCGACGCCGTCGAGTTGGACCTGCCCGACCTGGGCAAGAGCCTGCGCACGCGCGTCGCCGGCTTCGTCGACGAGCCGCTGGGCACCTTCGCCTACGCGGCACTGCCGCTCACCGGCGCGGCGCCGACGTCTGACGGCCCACGAACCGGCCCCAGCGCCGCGGCGCCTTCCCCCAACGTCCTGTACGCGCGCTACGCCCCCGGCGCCGACCGCGCCGCCGTCCGGCAGCGGCTCGAGGGGATCCCGGGCGTGCTCGCCGTCATCGACACGCACAGCCTGGAAGCGGCTGCGAACCGCCTGATGGGGCTGTTCTACGTGTTCGTCGGCGCCATGCTGGTGTTCGGCGCAGCGCTGGCCTTCGCCCTCATCTTCAGCACCATGACCGTCGCGATCTCGGAGCGGGCCGGCGAGCTGGCCACGCTGCGGGCCGCGGGGGTGCGCCGCGGCCAGCTCGCGCGGATCGTGAGCGGAGAGAACCTGGTGCTGGTGCTCCTCGGGCTGGCACCCGGCCTCGCCCTCGCCTACCTCACCGCCGCCGTGTTCATGGATTCGTTCAGCAGCGACATGTTCCGCTTCGACCTGCACGTCATGCCGCTCACCTGGGTGGTCGCCGTTGCCGCGGTGCTGCTGGCGGCCCTGGCGTCGCAGCTCCCCGCCCTGGCGAACGTCGGGCGCATGGACCTCGCCGCCGCCGTGCGCGAGCGCGGCCAGTAGGCGTCAGCCCGGCGACGCGCGGTCGCTCAGCGGGCGGGCGGCTGCCCGGGGATCTGCCCGAACGCGGCGGGCGGCCCGAGGCCCCGCCAGTTGAGCTTGCCGTTGCGGATCGGGGGCCAGATCACGGCCGTCGCTTCGCCGGCGACGGTGATGGCCTTCACCGGCCCGAAGTAGCGCGAGTCCTCGCTTCCGCCCGAGGAGCGGTTGTCCCCCTGAACGATGTAGTAGCCCTTGGGGACGGTCATGTCGAGCACCGTGGGCGTCCCCTCGGGCGTACCCGGCGGCACGGCGATGTTGGCGACGACCTTGCCGTAGAACAGCTGCACGCGCGGGTCGGTCACGGGCACCCCCTGCGGCTGGAACGAGGCCGAGGGCAGCATGGGCACGGGGGTGCCGTTGGGCGTGCGATCGAAGCCCATGACCAGGTCGGCCACCTTGCCGTTACGCACGATCACCTCGGGGTAATCCACCGGCGCGACGTTGATCTTGCCGGAGTCGGTGATCCACGACTGGTCGACGGCGGTGTCGTTGACGTACACCTGCCCGTTGACGACCCGGTAGCGGTCGCCCGGTCGGGCGATCACACGCTTGATGAAGAAGTTGCGCTTGTTCGTCTCCAGCGCGGTCGGGGCGTTGGCGGGCTCGCGCAGCACCACGATGGTGCCCCGGGGGTAGGGGCCGAGCACGCCCATGCGCCTGAGCCAGGTGTCGTACTTGGGGATGAACACCCGGTCGCCGGTGAGCAGCGAGCGCAACACGTTGCTGCTTCCCACCCCGCCGTTGAGGGTGGGCTCCATCGAGGAGCCGACCACGCCCACCGTGGTGAACAGGAACGTGACGACGAGGTAGGCGATGACCAGGGCCTCGGCGTAGCCCCGCACCTCACGCCACAGGCGGCTGCGCCAGCTCTTCTTCTGGTCGGGTTGCTCGCCTGCGCCGCTGCGACGGTGCGCGGAGTTGGAATCAGACATAACGCGCCAATCTACCGGTGAGATTCGTGAGAAAGGCGAGAGCCCCGCGCCTGGGAGACGCCGCCGGCACGTCGGGACATTCGCCACTTGCTCCGGGGGCACGCCGGCTCCTAGGCTCGACGCAGTTTGCCAACAGCTTGCGGTGGTGGCGCGCTCGGCGTCCGCGGGTGTGCTCGCGACCCCGCCTACCGCCGCGGAAGGAGGGGTCATGGCTGAGGGCGCGGTGTGGCGCTTCAGGATGCGGCGGGACGCCTACGGCTGGCAGGTGGGTGAAGGCCCACGTCACCTCCTCCGCGGGACCGTGCTGGAAGGCCGCGTCGTGCGCCGCAACACCCGGGCTCGGCGCGTGGTCATCGACACGGGGAACCATGTCTTGACACTCAACGAAGAGGACCTGGAGCCGGCCGGCTGAGGGCACGCTCACGCCTCCTCGAGCCGCTGGAGGTGCGCGTCGGGCTCGAGCCCTTCCCCCTCGAGCACCAGCGCCGCGAGGCCGCGGTCGCTGGCGATGCCGTGGCGTTCGCCGGCGTGCCAGAACAGCGCTTCGCCGGCGGTGACGGCCGTGCGCCGCCCGTCGGCGTCCAGCGACCAGCCGCCCCCCTCGACGACCAGGAAGAGCTGATCCATGGGGGCGTCGTGGAGGCCGATCTCACCCGCGGGCTCGAGCCAGAGACTGGTCACCACCAGTCGCGCAGGCGTGTGCTGGACGGCCCGAGCGACGAGACCGCGGCTACCGTAGGCGTTCACCGGCTGGCCGGTCGCGTGGTCGAAGCGGTACCGTTGCACGTGCGAATCCTACCCCGCTCGACCGGCCGGGCGGCGCCCGACGACCTGCGTCTCTCGCCGCCGGCCCCGGCCGGATGGATGATCGCTCGATGTCCGTCCATGCGAGGGGGGAACCCGTGAACAACGCTGTCGCGGTCGCCGGCTTGAGCAAACGCTTCGGCGACACCGTCGCGGTCGACGCCGTCGACCTGGAGATCGCCCAGGGGGAGCTGTTCAGCCTGCTCGGCCCCAACGGCGCCGGCAAGACCACGCTCATGAGCATGCTCGCCGGGCTGCTGCGGCCCGACGCCGGGCGCGCGACCATCGCCGGCCGGCCCGCCGGCAGCGCCGCGGCCCGCGCGGTGCTGGGCGTGGTGCCGCAGGACGTGGCGCTCTACCCGGACCTCAGCGCGCGAGAGAACCTCGCGTTCTGGGGCAGCATGTACGGGCTGCGCGGCGCTCCCCTACGCCGGCGCTGCGACGAGCTGCTCGGGGTGATCGACCTGGAGGACCGCCAGCGCGACCGCGTGGGCACCTTCTCGGGCGGCATGAAGCGGCGTCTCAACATCGCCGCGGCGCTGTTGCACGAGCCTGCCGTGCTGATGCTCGACGAGCCTACGGTAGGCATCGATCCGCAGAGCCGCCGGGCCATCCTCGACTATGTGGCCGCCCTGAATCGCGCCGGAACCACCGTGCTCTACACCACCCACTACATGGAGGAGGCACAGGAGCTCTCCCACCGCATCGGCATCCTCGATCACGGGCGCGTCATCGCGCTGGGCACCCATGCCGAGCTCGTGCGTATCGTCGGGGAGCGCGACGTGATCGACCTGGAGCTCTCCACCGATGCCGTCGCTGCAGATCTGGGCGACGCCTTCGTCGACGTGCCAGGCGTTGGCGCCGACGGCGCGAACGCCGAGGACGGACACCTTCGGCTGCTGGCCGAAGACAGCGAGACCGCGCTCCCGCGGCTGTTCCAGCGGGCCGCCACGCGGGGCGTGTCGATCCGCTCGGTGACCGTGACCGAGCCGAACCTGGAATCGGTGTTCCTGCAGCTCACCGGCCGCGCCCTGAGGGATTGAGGCGCCGTGAAGCTCGTGACCCTGGCGTGGAAAGACATCCGGCGGCAGTTCCGCAGCGGCCTGCTCCTGGTGATGATGGTGGGCGCGCCGCTGCTGATCACCGGCCTGATCGATCTCGCCTTCAACTCCCCGGCGGGCACGGTCGAGATCGCCACGGTGACGCTCGCCGTAGCCGACCTCGACACGCCGCCCGCCGGCGCGCCGGTGGCCGCGGGCCGCACGCTGGTGGCGGCGCTGTCGACGCCGGCGCTGGCCCCGCTGCTGAGCGTGGTTCCCGTGGACGGCGCCGACGCCGCCCGGGCCATGGTGGCCCGCGGCGGTGCCGGGGCGGCGCTGGTGATCCCGCCGGACTTCACCGCCGCGATGCTCGGCGAGGTCCCCTCGGCCACCGCCACGCTCACCACCGACCCGGCCCGGCCGCTCGGCGCAGGCGTGGCACAAGACGTGGTGCAACGGGCGCTCGACACCCTCTCCCAGAGCGCGCTGGCAGCCCGGCTGACCCTGCAGCGCGTCGGCGGCCCGGCCGCGGGCTCGCTCGCGACGCAGGCCGCCCTGCGGGTGGCGTTGAGCGCGCCGCGCATGGCCGGCGCCGGCGGCGTCGTCGTGGACGCACCCGAGGGGAGCTCACCCTCCTTCGTCGCGCGCATGGCCGCCCAGGTGATGGGCGGCATGATGATCTTCTTCGTGTTCTTCACCGGCGCCTACGGCGCCTCCAGCCTGCTGCGTGAGCAGGAAGAGGGCACGCTGCCCCGGCTCTACACCACGCCGACCGGGGCGGCCACCGTGCTGGCCGGCAAGTTCCTGGGCACGGCCGTCACCCTGGCGGTGCAGATCGCGGTCCTGGTGTCGGCGTCCGCGTTGATCTTCGGGATCCGCTGGGGCCACCCGCTGCCGGCGCTCCTAGCGAGCGCCGCGTTGATCGTAGCGGCCTCCGGCTTCGGCGTGCTGCTCCTCGCCTTCGTGCGCACCAGCCGCCAGACCGGCCCGATGTTCGGCGTGGTTCTCACGGTCACGGGGATGGTCGGCGGGTTGATGACCTCCACCTTCACCAACCTGCCGGCGGGCCTGGCACTGGCCTCGCGCTTCACGCCGCAGGGCTGGGCCATGGCGGTCTGGCGCCTGTGCCTGGACGGCCGCGGTGTCGGCGCCATGGCGGTGCCGCTGGCGGTCACCGCCGCCATCGGCGCGGCGTGCCTGGCCGTCGGGGTTCCCCTGATGCGGCGCCGCTTCGCGCAGGGGGTGCCATCGTGAAGGTGCTCGCCATCGCCGGCAAGGACCTGCGGCAGGTGCTGCGCGACCGCCGCGCCCTCATCTTCCTGCTGCTGATGCCGGTGGCGTTCACCCTGTTCTTCGGGCTGGCCATCCCCACCACCGGTGCCGGCAGCCACGACGGGCGCCTTCCGCTCGGGCTGGTCGATAGCGACGGGAGCGCGCTCTCCACCCAGCTCCGCCGCACCCTGGCCGACAGCGCAGGCGTGCGCCCGGAGCCGCTCGACGCCGTGCAGGCCGGCTACGTGGACGATCTGGTGCGGCGCGGCGACTACGCCGGCGTGCTCCGCGTCCCGGCGGGCTGGGGCGCCGCGCTCGCCGATGGCGCGCCCGAGCCGGTCACATTGGTGGTGGACCGCAGCACGGTGGCGGGCCTGGCCACCGCCCAGGCGGTGGACGCCGCCGTCCACCGCTTCCTGGGTGCCCGGCGGGTGGTGGACGCCGTCGCCGCCGCGACCTCGAACCCCGCAGCCACCGGCAGCGGCCCGCCACCCGACATCGCTACCGTCCTCGACGCCTGGCACTCGCCTCCGCTCGCGCTCGCCACGCACGTGGCCGGCGCTGGCGGGACGCCGGCAGGCGGCGCGGTCGAGGGGCCCTACGACCGGGCCTCGCCGGGGATGATCGTGCAGTTCGCCATCTACGGCCTGATCCTGTCCGCCATGGTGCTGGTCATCGAACGCAAGCAGCGGGCGCTGGCGCGCCTGGCGACCACGCCGACCCCTCGGGCGGCCATCCTGGCCGGCCACGCGCTGGCGATGCTGGCGGTGGTGCTCGCCCAGGTGCTGGTATTGGAGGCGTTCGGCCAGTGGGCCCTGGGCGTGCACTATCTGGCCAGCCCCGTGGCCACCGCGGCGCTCACCCTGGCGTTGTGCGTGTGGGCGTCCAGCCTGGGCATGCTGCTGGGCGCGTTCGCGCGGAGCGAGGAGCAGGTGGTGGCCTGGTCGCTGGTCGCGATGTTCGTGCTCTCCGGTCTGGGCGGCGCCTGGTTCCCGCTGGAGGTCACCAGCGCCACGTTCCGGCGCTTCGCGCACCTGATGCCCACGGCGTGGGCGATGGACGGCTTCCGCAACGTGCTGCTGCGCGGCGCGGGGCCGGCGCAGACGCTGCGGCCGGTGCTGGTGCTGCTGGCCTTCGCCGCCGCCTTCTTCGCGGTGGCGGTCGGGCGCCTGGCGCGCCGGCCGGACTGAGCCCCCAGCGCACTGCCCGCGCGGCCGCGGACCGGCGCGGCTCCGGAGCGCTGCTAGCATGACGCCATGCCATCCGAAGGTTCGCGGGAGCCCAGGGGGCGCGGCGCCCGCTTCGACCCCGTCAACCGCTTCACCGAGATCGAGGTCGCGCTCGACCCGGCGGAGGTCACCGACGACGACCTCGCAGTGCGCACCCGCTACCTGAACGACACCTCGAAGAGCGTCATCAGCACCAACAGCAGCCCCGACGTGGGCTTCGACGCCAGCCTCAATCCCTACCGCGGCTGCGAGCACGGCTGCAGCTACTGCTACGCGCGCCCTACCCACGAGTACCTCGGCCTCTCCGCCGGTCTCGACTTCGAGCGCGTCATCCTGGTCAAGCGCGAGGCCGCGGCGCTGCTCGAGAAGCAGCTCGCGTCCAAGCGCTGGCGGCCGCAGGTTCTGGCCCTGTCGGGGGTGACCGATCCCTACCAGCCGGTGGAGCGCACGCTCGGCATCACCCGCGGCTGCCTGGAGGTGCTGGCGCGGTACGGCAACCCCGTCGGACTGATCACCAAGAACGCCCTCGTCACACGGGATGCCGACGTTCTGGCGGAGATGGCGGCGTGGGGAGGGGCGCGCGTGACGCTCTCCATCACGACCCTGGACGAGCCTCTGAGGCGCCGGCTGGAGCCCCGCACCAGCACCATCGGCAACCGCCTCGACGCGGTCGCGAAGCTGGCCGCGGCGGGCGTGCCGGTGGGCGTCAACATCGCGCCCATCATCCCTGGCCTGACCGACGAGGACGTGCCCCGCCTGCTCCAGGCGGCGGCAGCGGCGGGCGCCGGCCACGCCGGCTACACCATGCTGCGGCTGCCGGGCGCGGTCGGCCCGCTGTTCGAGGCGTGGCTGGAGGCGAACGCCCCGCTGCGCAAGGACAAGGTCCTCGCGCGCGTGCGCGAGGCCCACGGCGGCGACGCCGACGACAAGCGCTTCGGTCGGCGCATGCGCGGCAGCGGCCTCTACGCCGAGCAGGTGCGCTCGCTCTTCCGGCTGGCCAGGCAGCGCGCCGGCATCCCATCGGACACGCCACCCCTGGTCACGGACCGCTTCGCGCGGCCGGGCGAGGCGCGGCAACCCGGCCTCTTCGGCGGCGCGCCGGAGTGACTCCGCCTGGCGCGCCGCAATGCTGTGAGCGCGGCGGCCGGCGCCGAGGTAGCCTGTAGGGACGCCATGGCCAGGCAGCCACCCCAGCCGACCCTCTACGAGACGGCGGACAGCGAGCCGCTGGCGGCCCGCATGCGGCCCCGCACCCTGGACGAGTTCATCGGGCAGGGCTCCATCGTCGGCCCGGGACGGCTGCTCAGGCGCGCCATCCAGGCGGACCAGCTCAGCTCACTGATCTTCCACGGCCCGCCGGGCACGGGCAAGACCACGCTGGCGCGGGTCATCGCCAACTCCACGCGCGCCCACTTCACCGCCATCAACGCCGTGCTCGCGGGCGTCAAGGACATCCGCGAGGCGGTCGCCGAGGCGCAAGAGCGGCGGCGCGCGGGGCAGCGCACCATCCTCTTCGTGGACGAGGTCCACCGCTTCAACAAGGCGCAGCAGGATGCGCTCCTGCCGTGGGTGGAGAACGGCACCGTCATCCTCATCGGCGCCACCACCGAGAACCCCTACTTCGAGGTGAACAAGGCGCTGGTGAGCCGCAGCCGCATCTTCCAGCTGGCGCCGCTGAGCGAAGCGGACCTGAAGGCGGTGGCGCGCGCCGCCCTGCGCGATCCCGAGCGCGGCTACGGACGGCGCGACGTGCGCCTGGACGACGACGCCCTCGACCACCTGGTCAACGTCGCCAACGGCGACGCCCGCGCCGTGCTGAACGCCCTCGAACTGGCCGTGGAAACCACCGAGCCGGCCGAGGACGGCAGCCTGCGCGTCGACCGGACGGTGGCGGAGGAGTCGATCCAGCGCAGGGCCGTGCTCTACGACAAGGAGGGCGACGCCCACTTCGACACCATCAGCGCGTTCATCAAGAGCGTGCGCGGCTCGGACCCCGACGCCGCCCTGTACTGGCTGGCGAAGATGGTCTACGCCGGCGAGGACCCCCGCTTCATCCTCCGCCGGCTGCTCATCCTGGCGAGCGAAGACATCGGCCTGGCCGATCCCCACGCGCTGGCGGTGGTGACCTCCGCGGCGCAGGCCTTCGACTATGTCGGGCTGCCCGAGGGGCGCTACCACCTGGCGCACGCCACCCTCTACCTGGCCACCGCCCCCAAATCGAACAGCGCCATGGGCTTCTTCGACGCGCTCGCCAGCGTAGGGCAGGAGCGCGAGGCGGACGTCCCCGACCACCTCAAGGACGCCAGCCGCGACCGGGAAGGCTTCGGCCACGGCGAGGGCTACCTCTACCCGCACGCCTACCGGGACCACTGGGTGGCGCAGCAGTACCTGCCCGAGGCTCTCCAGGGGAAGGTCTTCTACCAGCCGACCGAGGTCGGCTTCGAGGCGGGCATCGGCGGGCAGGTGGCGCGGCGTCGCGAGGCGCAGCTCGCGGCCATGCTGGAGGCGGACGCCTGGGGAGAGGGCCGCTGGCGCCCGGCGCCCCAGGATCGCGCACGCGATCGCTGGCTCCAGCGCACCGTGTCGCAGGCGGGAGAGCGCCTCGGTGCGGTGCGGGACCTGCTCTTCGAGGTCGCGCGCCCGCAGCGCCACCACGTGGTGCTGGACCTCGCCGCCGGCAGCGGCCTGCTCACCTGGGAGGCGCTGCGGCGCGCGTCGGAGGGGCAAGTGTGGTCCCTGGCGCAGCACCGTAGCCAGGCCGAGGCGTTGACGCAGATGGCGGCTCGGCTCCCGGAGCTGCAGCGGCCGGTGGTGATGGTGGGCGCCCCCGCCGACGTGGGCAGTGCGCTCGAAGCCTCCACGGCGGAGCACGACGCCGCCGGGCTGCGCTTCGACGTGGTCCTCGGCCGCGCGGTCCTCGCCGACCTGCTCGACCCGCAGGGGTTCTTCGAGACGCTGGCTGCGTGGGCCGCGCCCGGCGCGACCATCGCCCTCGCCGAGCCGCACCAACGCCGGGCGCAACGGCTCCACCGGCTGGTGGACTGGCAGGGCGCCAAGCGGCTCGGCAAGAGGGTGGCCGAGGCCGAGGAGGCCATCTACCACCAGGCCTCGGCGCCGCGGCTGAGCTGGGAGCCGGAGCAGGCGCTCGAAGCCGCCCGCGCCGCCGGGTTGCACGAGGTCACGGCCGTGGCACACGAGCTGGAGGCCGAGCAGCGGCTGGCGGCGGCGGCGGTAGAGGGCTGGTTCGCGGGCGGCTCGGACGCCGCCCCCAGTTACGCCGATCACCTCCGCCGGGTGCTCGACGACGAGGAGCTGGTCGAGGTGGCGGCGCGCTACCGCCGCCAGCTCGCCGACCGCACGGTGCCCTGGCGGAGCGTGCTGGTGGTGGTGCGGGCGGTGGTTCCCGCCGGACCGGCCGCGCGAGGGGAGTAGGCTTGCCCTTGGCGTCGCCGCTGGCCGCACCGGCGCAGGGGTCGCGCCCGGAGACCATGACAGCGCCCGATGCCCCACCCCTTCTCGACGCCGGCGGGCTGCGCCGCAACGTCGAGGGGCGCACGCTGTTCGAGGGCTTCGCCCTCCGGCTGACGGCCGGCGAGCGGGTGGCCGTCACCGGCCCTTCGGGGAGCGGCAAGACCGTGCTCATGCGCACGCTGGCCGGCCTCGAGCCGCCGGCGGCCGGAGAGATCCGCTTCCTGGGCCTGCCGCTGGCGACCTGGCACATGCCGGAGTACCGCAGCCGCGTCATGCTGCTGGCGCAACGTCCGAGCCTACCGGAAGGGACCGTCGAGGACGCGCTGCGTGCCCCATTCGCCTTCCGTGTCCACCGTGGGCGCCGCTACGCGTCCGCGCTCGCCCTGGCGTTCCTGGAACGCGTGGACCGCGGGCGGTCCTTCCTGGAGAGGCGTACGGAGACCCTGTCGGGAGGCGAGGCGCAGATCGCGGCGCTGCTGCGTGTGCTGCTGCTCGAGCCACAGGTGCTGCTCCTCGACGAGCCGACCGCCTCGCTCGACGCCGCCGCCCGCGGAGCGGTCGAGGCGCTGGTGGCGGCCTGGCTGGACCGGCCCGCCGGCCCACGGCAGGGGCGCGGCTACCTGTGGACCAGTCACGACGAGGCCCAGGTGGCGCGCGTCAGCGATCGGCGCCTCGCGTTGGGAGCGCCGTGACGGACGCCGCCTACCTGACCATCGGCCCGTGGCAGCTGGTGCTGGCCGCCCTGCTGCTGATCGTCAACCTGGGGCTGTCGGCGTGGCTGCGCCTGGGCCTGGAGCGCTCCCTGCTGCTGGCCGCGGTGCGCATGGTGGCGCAGCTGCTGCTCGTCGGGCTGGTGCTGCAGTTCGTGTTCGCCCTCAACCGCCCCCTGCCGGTGCTCGGCATCGCGCTGGTGATGGCCAGCCTGGCCGGTGTCGCGGCGGTCAACCGCACCCGCCGGCGGTTCCCGGGCGTGCTGTGGGACAGCCTCCTGACGGTGATAACGGCCGCCTTCCTGGTCACCGGGGCGTCGCTGCTGGGCATCCTCCGTGTGCGGCCCTGGTTCGAGGCGCAGTACGCCATCCCCCTGCTGGGCATGGTCCTCGGCAACACCCTCAATGGCATCTCGCTGGCGCTGGATCGTTTCATGGAGGGCGCCGCCGATGGCCGGGCGGCCATCGAATCCGACCTGGCGCTCGGGGCCGGCCGTTGGGAGGCCGCCCACGGCCTGGTGCGCGAAAGCCTGCGTACCGGCATGATCCCCACCATCAACGCCATGATGGTGATGGGCGTAGTCAGCCTGCCGGGCATGATGACCGGGCAGATCCTCGCCGGCGCCAAGCCCACGGACGCGGTCCGCTACCAGATCGTCATCATGTTCATGATCGCCTCGGCCACCGCGCTCGGCGCTCTGGGCGTGACGTTGCTCGCGTTCCGCACGCTGTTCGACGCGCGCGACCGCCTGCGCAGCGAGCGGCTCACGCGCGTCGCGTCCGGCCGCCAGCGCCGCTGACGCCAGCCCCCGTCATATGGATGTGTTATACTCTCCGTATGGAGGCCCCGCGCGCCTACCGCCCCACCCCCAACGACCGCACCAGCGTCCTCCACGAGTTGGGCGTCCACACCACCGCCACGCGCGATCTCATCGCGGCTGTCAAGCGGGGGCTCGGCACCGCCGTGTTCGAGGGCCTCTCCGCCCGGCTGGGCATCAGCGAGGCGGAGCTGGCGGGCGTGACCGGCATCAGCGCCAGCACCCTGCTGCGCCGCAAGAAGGCCGGGCGCTTGAGCGCCGAGGAGAGCGAGCACGTGTTGCGCGTGGCCACCTTGCTCGATGCCGCCAGCCGGTTGTTCGGCAGCATCGGTGAGGGCGCCGCCTGGTTGCGCAGCGCCAACACCGCGTTGGGCGGCGCCTCGCCGCTCGCCTACGCCGATACCGAGGTTGGCGCCCGCGAGGTCGAGAACCTGCTGGGCCGCATCGCCTACGGGGTCTATAGTTGACGCCCGCCTGGCGCCTGGTGCGGCCCGAGCGCGGCACCGCGGACGCCGCCTTCTCGGGCCTGGGGGCGCGTCTCTACGGGGGACGCTGGAACAGCCCGGGGCGCACCGTGGTGTACACCAGCGCCACCCTCTCGCTTGCCGCGCTCGAGACCCTCGTCCACGCCGACCAGCGCGCCTTCATGCGGGACTACGTGGCGTTCCGCGTCACGGTACCGGACGACGCCGTGCTGGACCTGGCACAGCCCGAGGTGCCCGCGAGCTGGCGGGCGCGGCCGGTGAGCCCGGCCGCCCGCGCCGTGGGCGACGCCTGGCTCCGCGACGGCGCCAGCCTGGGGCTGTGGGTTCCGAGCGCCGTCGTGCCGCTGGAGCGGAACCTGCTGCTGGACCCCGAGCACCCCCGCTGGCCGGAGGTGCAGCTCTCCGAGCCCGTGCCGTTCCGCTTCGACGCCCGCCTGGAGCCGGGCGGGTAGCTCACCCCTCGCCGGACTCCGGGGCCGGCGCCGCGGCGCTCACGCCCTCGATCCGCCCGTAGGCGCGCAGGCTCTCCAGCGCCTCCAGGGTGAGGACGCCCTGCCACTCCCGGCGCGCCTCGGCCCACGCTTCCGGGAAGGCGTCCCAGCGCCAGGGCGGCGACCATGCGCCGTCCTCGCCCTGGCGCTCGATCAGCACGTCCAGATTGGCGTGGACCACATCCGCGAAGAGGTGGTGGAGCGGGCTGTCCGGTCGCGGGGCCACCCGCACGGGCTGCAAGGCGTACCCCCACCAGGCCTCCGGGTCGGTCTCGACCAGCCGCGTCGCGGCCTCCTCGCAAGCGGCGCGCACCCGTGCGCGCGAGCCCACCGCCAGCCCCGGCGCCTCCAGCAGCGCCAGTGACGCCTCCAGCTCGTGCATGTCGAGCTCGCGCGTCTCCACGGCGCGCACGGCGTCCTCGGCGACCTCGCCCAACCAGCTCTCCTCGGCGGCGTCCTCGAAGTGCAGCAGGCCGGCCACCACGGCGGCGCGCGGGTTCACCAGGAAGTGGCCGAAGCGTTCCTCCAGCCCGGCGTCGCCCCACCAGGGGGCGTGCGGGTGGGCGCCCGCATCCTCGGGAACGATGCGCCACGTCCAGCGCTCGACGTCGCGCGTGCGCTCGAGGTAGCCGCAGGCGGCCCGCACCTGCGGATGGTCGCCGGCGACCTGCAGGTCCGCCAGCAGCAGCAGCGCCCGCGCGGTCGCCAGCGCGCTGGAGCTGGGCGTGCGCAGGTCGGGCTCGAGGCCGCGGCCGAAGCCGCCGTCGGCGTTCTGGAACGCGGCGAGGGCCTCGCGCGCGGGCTCCCCGGACGCGCCCTCGAAGCCGTGGCGGTACAACGCCGCCTCGAGGGGCCGCGCCTGCTCCCGGAGGAAGCGCGCGGCCCTGTCGAAGGCGTCCTGGCCCAACATCGCCATGCTCGAGTATAGGACGCGTGCCGTACGCGCCCCGGTGTGGTACGCGGGCGCCCGGGCGCGCGCCGGAAGCGCGCCCGTATGCTTGGGTTCATGGACGACGCCGAGCGGGCGCCGGCCGAGAACGGTGGCGAGGACGCGGCGGGCCACCTCCTCGCCACCGCCCTGCGCGCCTACCGCTTGAAGGACGAGCCGCGCCAGGGTTGGGTCCTGCGCGCGGTCAGCGCGCCGGAGTCGGTCGCCGCGCACGCCTGGGGCACGGCCCTGCTGTGCCTGCTGTTCGCCGAGGAGGCGGGCGTCGACCGCGAACGGGCGCTGACGATCGCCACCGTGCACGACCTGGCGGAAGCCGAGATCGGCGACATCCCGGCGCGCGCTCATCCTGCCGACCGCAGCGTCCACGCGGCGGAGAAGGCGCGGCTGGAGGCGGACGGCCTCGAGCGTCTGCTGGCCGGCCGGGCCCCCGAAGTCGACGCGCTGTGGCGCGAGTACGAGGCGGGGGTCTCGGCCGAGGCGCGCTTCGTGCGCGACATGAACCTGCTCGACATGGCGCTGCAGGCGCTCCTCTACGAGGAGCAGGCACGCTACGACCCGAGCGAGACGCTCCCCTCGCAGGACGGCTACCGGCACCTGGACGAGTTCCTCGTCAGCGCCGAAGCGCGCGTCCAGGGGCCGCTTGCCCGGCGTCTGCTGGGCTGGGTGGCGCTGCGGTACCGCCGCGCGCGGGAGCGCGGCTGAGGCGTTCAGTCGAGGGGGCGCTGGCCGAGCAACCGCTCGGCCAGCGCCGGCAGCACCCGGCCGAGGCGCCCCGCGACGCGCAGGCTGGCGACGTCGTCGCCGCGGGTAGGGCCGTCGTTGATGATGGCGACCGGCACGCCCTCGGCGGCCGCGTGCGCCACGTAGCGGTAGCCGGAGCGCACGGCGAGCGACGACCCCAGCACCAGCAGGGCACCGGCCTCCTCCAGCATGGCCCAGCTCCGCGCCACCCGCGGACGGGGGACGTTCTCACCGAAGAAGACCACATCGGGCTTGAGGACCCCGCCGCAACCGCGGCAAGCCACCAGCCGGAAGCCGTCCTCCTGGCTGGGAGCGAGCTCGGCGTCACCGTCGGGCGCCATGGCGACGTCGCGGGCGCCGACGTGGGGGTTGGCGGCGGCCAGGCGGCGCTGGAGCGCGTCGCGCGACTCCAGGCGGCCGCAACGGAGGCAGCGAATGGTGGCGAGCGCACCGTGGAGCTCGAGCACGCGGCGGCTGCCGGCGGCGTGGTGCAGACCGTCCACGTTCTGGGTGAGCACGCCGCAGACCGCGCCCGCCTGCTCCAGCCGGGCGACGGCACGGTGCCCGTCGTTGGGGCGCTTGTCGCGCATGGCGGGCCAGCCGAGGAAGCTGCGCGCCCAGTAGCGGCGCCGTGCCGCCTCGCTGCGCGTGAACTCCTGGTAGGTGATAGGGCTGCCCTTGCGGCGCGCGCTGTCCGGACCGCGGTAGTCGGGGATGCCGGACTCGGTGCTGAGCCCGGCGCCCGACAGCACCAGCACGCGGCGCCCGGCGAGCAGTCGGGCGAGCGCGTCCAGCGGGTCGGCGCTCAGCTCGCGCCGAGCGATCACGGCCTCGGCCGGGGGGCGGGGGGAGCGCTCCACGCCCCCATGCTACGCGCGCCCCGGCCGGCGGCGGTGTCGCGGGTGGCGGCTGCGGGGCGCCTTGACAGCCCCCCGGCACGACCCTATGCTAGGGACACCCTCAGAAACAGAGGGTAACGAGAGCGAGGACCCCATGCCCCCCCGGCCCGTCAAACAGCTCCAGATCCTCGACGCCCTGCGCGGCGCATACGCGCGGCACGGCCGTCTTCCGGAGCTCACGGCGCTGGCCCGCTCCTTCGGCATCAGCTATCCCACCCTGCGCGAGCACCTGCGCGCGCTGGAGGCCAAGGGGAAGTTGCGCATGGAGAGCCGGGGGCCCGGCCGCAGCCCCGTCGTCACCCTGCTCGGCCCGGCGGCCGGGGTGCCGCTCTTCGGCGACATCGCAGCGGGCGTGCCGGTGGGGAGCTATCCCGAGCCGGAGGGCTACCTGCCCTTCTCGGGCCGCCCCGACCACTTCGCTCTGCGTGTCCGCGGCGACTCCATGGCCGACCGCATCGAGCACGGGGACGTGGTGCTCTTGCAACGCACGCCGCCCCGGCGCTCCGGCGAGATCTGCGCCGTGCGCGTCGGCGAGGACGAAACCACGCTCAAGTACCTGGAGTGGCGGGGGGCCGCGCCGCGCCGCTACCGGCTGCGTCCGCACAACCCGGCCTACCCCACGCTCGGCGTTCCGGCCGAGGAGCTCCACATCGACGGCGTCTTCCGGGGTCTGCTCCGGGGCGAGGTAGTCGCGGAGCTCCTCGTCGAGGGGGGTGGTTGACGCCCAGCGCTCCGCTCCCAGACCTGGCCGCCGGTGGGCACAACGCCGCGGGGATCCGCTCCCCGCCTGAGCCCGCCGGCTCCAATAACGAAGGGCACATCCACCGCCGCCAAGCAAGAGGAATGTGCCCCTTCGCCGCCCCGAGTGAACCGCTGCTGCGGTCCCCCTAGGTACGCACTCATGCTAACACCCGCCCGTGCCGCACCCAAAGCCGTCCCCATCGGCGCTACGCCCACCATCGCGGCGCTCTGCTTCGATCCCCTCCCTCTCACCCTGGCGCAGCGTGCCGACCCCGCCCTGACCCACGCTCCCTTCGTCTGCGTCGAGGACGGCCGCGTGCTGCACGCCTCGGCCGCCGCCCACCGGCTGGGGGTCACCCCCGGCATGCGCCTCAGCGGCGCACGTATGCGGGTGGCCGAGCTCCGGGTGGTGGAGGCCTCCGAGCCCGAGGTGGCGCACGCCTGGGAGGCGCTGCTGCGTGAGCTGCACGAGGTCACCCCCTGGGTGGAGGCCGGGCGGCGCGGCCGCCTCTTCGCCCGCCTCGAGGCCGCCGAAGCCCGGGCGCTGGCGAAGCGCTACCGCGCCCGCGTGGGCGTCGCCGAGGCCCGCGAGATCGCCGAGCTCGCCGCTCTCTCCACCCGCCCCGGCGAGTGCCGCACGGTGGCGCCCGGCGGCGAGACGGACTTCCTGACGCGCCTGCCCCTACGCTTCCTCAAGGGGGTGGGGGCCTCCGGCAAGAACCTCACCCGCCTCCACTGGCTCGGCCTCACCACCGTAGGCGAGCTGGCCGGCTGGAACGCCTCCCAGATCCGTTCCTACCTGGCCGAGGAGGGGGAGGCGCTCCTCCCCTACCTGCACGGCCCCTACCGCACCCGCCTGCGACCGGGGCGCCCGCCGGAGGCGCTCACGCGCTCGTTCGCCTTCGAGGAGCCGGCCCGCGAGCCTCGCGAGTTGCTGCCCGCCCTGGAGCGGCTGTCGACGGCGCTGGAGCGAGCGCTGGCGGGTCGGGCCTCGCGGCGCCTCACCCTGACGGCGGGCCTCGGCGGCTCCCAGCGCAGCGCCACCCGCCTCAGCAAGCAGCCGCTGACCCGCGCCCCCCAGATCCGGCAGCAAGCGCTCTTCGCCCTGCAGGACAGCGGCGCCACCGAAGCCGGCATCGAACGCCTGACGCTCGAACTCGCCGCCCCCCGCCGCCTGGGCGTCCAGAGCGGGCTGTGGCGCGCCCGCGAGCAGCGGCAACGCGCCCTGGAAGCGGCGTTGGAGCGCCATCCCGGCGCCATGGTGCAGTTCGCCTGGCGCGACCCCTACGCCGAGGCGGACGACCTGGCGTGGGGGTGGGAGCGGCTGACGGCGGCGCCCGCCGAGGCGGGTGACGGCGCGACCAGCGGCCAGCCCGCTACAGGCCGGCCCACTACAGGCCGGCCCGCGGCGGTGCCGCTCTTCCCCACCGAGCAGGTCGCCGGCGCGCACCGCCACCTCACGCGGGCGTCGGCGGTGCCGCTGTTCGCGGGGCTAGGCCCGGCCACCTCCACAGCGGACGGCCGAGCGGACGACCCGGCGGGCGACCCCACGCACGACGCGGCCTGGCACGACCGCGACGCGGCCCCGGGTGCCGGCCGACCGAGCGCCTCCCAGCCGAGCCCGGCGGGTGACGCAGCCGCGGGTGCGCCCGACGGCGCGATGCCGGAGGGCACGGCGCCGCATCCCATCCTTTCGCCCCTCCCGGAGGAACACCATGCGCAGGCTCATGCTCCCCGCCGACGTCACACTCCAAGGCCGGCGCCCGGTCCGGGTGAGTTGGCGTGAACCCGCTCCCGAGGGTCCCGCTCGCGCCCCGGCCGCCGGCGCGGCGCACGGCCCGACCGGCCGCCTCCACCGCGGGCCGGTCACCCGCGTGCTGGATCGCTGGCGCTACGACGGCCGCTGGTGGGAACGCGAGATCCATCGCGACTACGTCCTGCTCGAGCTCGAGGACGGCGCCGTGGCCGAGCTGTTCCGAGAGGAGGGCGCCTGGTGGGTGGCTCGAGTCAGCGACTGAACGCCCTCCTGGACGTGCATTCCTACTACAGCCTGGGCGCCGGCACGGCCAGCCCCGCCACGCTGGTGCGGCGCGCCGCCGAGCTCGGCTACCGCTGGCTCGCCCTCACCGACGACCTCAGCGTCAGCGGCGCCGTGGAGCTCTTCCAGGCAGCGCGTGAGCACGACGTCAAGCCCCTCGTCGGCGCGACCCTACCGGTGCGCATCGAGGGCGCCGCCTACCCCTTCGTGGCGCTGGCCACCTCCCGCGCCGGCTACGCCGCCATCAACCGCCTCATCAGCGCCGCCCTGGAGCGTCCCGAGAAGGACCTCCCCTATCCCGTGCTGCTGGCGCACAGCCAGGACGTGCTGCTGCTGACCGGCCCCCGCGACGGGGTGGTGGCACGCTGGCTGGCCGCGCGCCGCGTGGACGAGCTGGAGCGCCTGTTGCGCGAGCTCCGGGGCGCCTTCCCGGAGCGCCTCTACCTGCAGCTCTTCCACGACCGCCAGCGCTGGGACGAGCGCCGCGCCCGGGTGCTCAGGCGCCTCGCCCAGAGCCTGGGGCTGCCGGTGGTGGCCGCCCCCGAGGTGCGCTACGCGCTGCCGGAGGACTACCGCCTCTACGACGCCCTCGCCTGCGCCCGGCTGGGCAGGAGCGTCCAGGAACCGGACCCCAGGAGGCCACAGAACGCCTGCCAAGCCCTTCCGAGCCCCGCCGAGGCTATGGACCGCCTACCCTTCCCCGAAGCCACCCTCAACGCCAACTGGGTGGCCGAGCGGGCGTTCTTCGAGCTGCTTCCCGAGCGCCTCGTCCCGCCGAAGGCGCGCCTGCCGGAGGGCGCCACGCCGGAACGCCACCTCGAGGAGCGCTGCTACGCCGCCCTCATCGAGCGCTACCAGGACGACGCCCTGGCCGGCGCCCGCGCCCGCCTCGAGGAGGAACTGGGGGTGGTGCGCGCGCTCTCGCTGGCCGAGTTCTTCCTGGTCGCCGCCGAGGTCACCGACTACTGCCGCCGCCACGGCATCCTGGCCGCAGGGCGGGGCTCGGCCGCCGCCAGCATCACCTGCTACCTGCTGGGCATCACCCAGGCCGATCCCCTCAAGCACGACCTGCTCTTCGAGCGCTTCCTGCACACCGGCAAGGCCAGCATGCCCGACGTC
>Ga0102953_1000058_pt1 | contig 67914 bp, 55 predicted proteins | sample SalPon2A_C_D2_MG_FD_78509 | JGI IMG/M metagenome (GOLD analysis project Ga0102953, IMG submission 78509) | Soil microbial communities from South San Francisco under conditions of wetland restoration - Salt Pond MetaG R2A_C_D2_MG | ecosystem: Environmental > Terrestrial > Soil > Wetlands | place...
AAATCTTTTAACTGTTCCGCCGGTTTTTCAAAAAGGTTTTTGACAAATTCAGAAGCTGGATTTCGCAGAATTTCGTCCTTTGTCCCTATCTGTTCAATTTTCCCTTCATGCATGACAGTGATCCGATCAGCGAGAGTCAGAGCCTCAATAATATCATGGGTTACAAAAATAACAGTTTTACCAAATTCCTTTTTCAATTTCAGAAACTGCTGTTGCAGTGCATCACGGGTAAGGGCATCTAATGCACCAAAGGGTTCATCCATGAGGAGGTACTCCGGGTTTGCCGCCAAAGCCCGGCCAACACCGACTCTCTGCTGTTGGCCGCCGGACAGTTCATGTGGATACTTGTCAAGGAATTCTTGCGGGTCCAAAGCAACAAGCTCTAACAACTGTCGGGCTCTTTCCCGCCTCTTTCCTGCTTTTTGCTCTAAAAGACGTAAGACAATAGCAACATTCTCTCCGATAGTCATATGAGGAAAAAGTCCTATTCCCTGAAAAACATAGCCGATAGACCTGCGAAGTTCCTCCGGGCGTATTTTCATCACATTGCGTCCACCCACTTCAATCCTACCGTCTGTCATTGAGATAAGACGGTTGATCATTTTCAATGTTGTTGTCTTGCCGCATCCGGAAGTGCCAAGAAGCACCATTGTCTCGCCTTTGTAAACGTTCAGAGAAATATTATCCACGGCATACGTCTTCCCATTATCAAAGCTTTTTGCAACATTAGTTAATTGAATCATATCGTTATTGTCTACCAGTTCAAATTCAAAATCTTTGTTCAGAGCACTAAAACAGGGTCTTCGAGAGCGTGGGGGAAAATTCTCAAAGACAATTGCACGGAGTCATAATGAGTTGCGGCTGTTTTTTTGAAGCGATTTGCAATGATAGGGTAAGTATGTTAGTGTGTCAATTTAGTTTTGCACAATACTAATTTCTTGTAATTAATTTTCCATTAAAACATTTATTAATGATAAACATGAATATACCTAATGCTATGGGGCTTGGTGTCCACCAGAGACACAAGGACCATTTTGTAGAGATAGAGCACGGCCCAAAAAGCACGTTTCTTGAGGCTTGGGGAAATGATGCCATACACGCCTATGAGCCAGACGTTGATATGGATTTTGTTTGGCGTCTTTTGGGAAAAAAAGAAGACCATCCTGTTTCTCCTGCAACTAAACGTCGTGTACATGCCATAAAAGCAAAAGCGCTTAATCTCATTCAGCCTAAATTGACAGCGAGCATACACGAAATCGCAGAGGTAACTCTTGACCGGATAACTATGGCAAATGGAATTGGCTTGAAGAGCAGAAAATTGGCTCGATATATGGATGGTGCAGAATCATGCGTTGTCCTTGCGGCTACAGTCGGGCCGGAGATTGACAATGCAATCAACCTGATGATTGCGAAAAAACGCTTGGCTGATGCGTATATTCTCGATGCCTTGGGATCAGGAGCTGTAGAATCTCTTGTGGCACGATTTTGTCAGGACATTGAAGAGATGCTTACGCAAGTGGATTGCATCCCTGGGCTGCGCTTTAGCCCTGGATACTGTGACTGGCCTATTACAGAACAGGATAAACTCTTCTCACTCATGCAGGCAGAAAATATTGGTATCACGCTTGAGACGTCAGGACTTATGCAACCAAGGAAGACAATTTCTGCAACTTTTGGAATCTTTCAGGAGATTTCTGCAAAAACAATCACCAACAAAATTCCGTGCCTGCACTGCATGAAAACAAACTGTATAGCACGGCGCCTTCCTTCCCGCTCCACATCGCCACCTCAACACTCTAATTGATTTTTTTTATAACTTTTTATGATGCCAGAGCTAACAAAGCAATTTGGCATCATCTTTATTCTATTTTGAATACTAAGGAATAACAATGACAGATAAAGGTATGATCGGCGGCAGCTATAGACCGCTTTCACAAACAGAAATTGAACAGATTCATCAGGCTAGCATGCGTGTCTTTGAAGAGGTAGGCGTGCAAGTAAACTTTCCTGCGGCCCTTTCTCTTTTTAAAGAGGCAGGTGCAGAGATCGATGAAGAATCAAATATTGTAAAAATGTCGCGAAAGCTGGTGATGGATCTTATATCGACCACTCCTGAGAAAGTCACACTCTATGGCAGAAATGCATCTGGAGAGCATGACCTGGAGATCGGCGGCAAAAAGGTCTATATGGGGACCGGCGGCACCGCCTTAAACGTACAGGAACCAGGCAGTACCGAGACAAGGCGCGCTATACTCGAAGATGTAGTTAAGATGGCGAAGGTGGTAAACAAACTTGATAATATTCATTTCTATATGCTTAACGTCTATCCAAGCGATTTGTCAGTAGAGGAAATTGATGTCAATCGATTTGGCGCTGCCCTCAATCACACCAACAAACACATTATGGGCGGTGTTTATACTGTAGAAGGGGTCAAAAACGTCATTAAAATGGCTGAAATGATCGCTGGATCTCCAGAGCAGTTGCGAAAGCGTCCTTTCATCTCAATGGTTGCCTGTCCTATAAGCCCTTTTAAACTCGATGAAAGTTATGGAGAGTTGGCCATGGAAGCGGCCAAAAATAATATCCCGATTGTGGTGCCGGCGGAACCATTGTGCGGCGCAACGGCACCAATTACTCTCGCGGGTAATCTGGTGATCCAAAATGTCGACACACTGGCCGGGATCATGATGGCCCAGCTTGCCAATCCAGGCTGTCCAGCCCTGTATGGATGTATTTCGTCGATTACAGATTTACGGGACATGAAATATTTAGCAGGGGCTGTTGAAATGGGATTGATGAATGCCGCCTCTGCCCAGATGGCCCAATTTTATAAACTTCCCATTTATGCCACAGCCGGCATGACAGACTCCAAAGCAATTGATGGCCAGGCAGGTTACGAATCTGCGGTTACCGGGCTTATGGTTGCCCTTGCCGGTGCAAATTTTATTCATGATGCTGCCGGATTTGTCGAGTTTTGCATGACCGCCTCCTATGACAAGCTGGTGATGGACAACGAGATCATCGGTATGGTTATGAGAGCAGTTAAAGGTATTGAGGTTAATGAAAAAACTATCGCCTTTGATGAGATTAAAAAGGCTGGACCTGGCGGCCATTTTGTTTCAAGCCGTCATACCAGAAAGTACATGCGAACCGAGCAGTACAAACCGCAATTGAGTGATCGCGATACCAGAGACCAGTGGCAGGAAGCCGGCGCTAAAGATACCTGCAGCAAAACGACAGAAGTGGTCCGGGAGATACTCGACAGCCCGACTGAACAGTTTTTGGCGGAAGATGTGAGAAATTCGATTGTTCATGATATCCCAGATGTGAAGCCATTTATTATGAACGTATAAAAAAACTGCTGCCAGGTATGACTGCACGAAAGTCAGCACTGATTGGTCAGTTAATTTTACAACACTTAAAATATTCAAAAAACCCATGCTTACTATTGCTGAAAAAATCAATGCAACAATTCCTGTTGTAAAAAAAATTATTGAGACTAGAGACCAGGAAAAACTCTTGACCATTGCCAGAAATCAGGCTGATGCCGGAGCCAGCTATATCGATATAAATGTCGGCACCGGCAGTGGTGGTCAAAGTGATGAGATTGAAGCTATTCGATGGGCAGTTTCTGTCGTGCAGGAGGAAATCGACACCGCCCTGTGCATTGACAGTGCCGATCCGGATGTCCTGGCTGCAGGTCTGGAGGCACGGGGCGACAGGCCTGCCTTGATTAACTCGACGAAAGGCTCGGAAACCTATCTCAACGCAATCGTTCCCCTTGCTAAAGAGTTTGGACATCCCTTGATTGGGCTGGCGATGGACGAAGAGGGTATCCCAAAAACTGTAGAGAAAAGAGTAGCAGCCTGCCTAAAAATAACTGAAGCCTGTGAAAAGGTTGGGATTGCTCCTGACAACCTTTTTTTCGACCCGCTGGTTCTGCCTATCTCTACAGATATTAAGCAGGGAAAGGTTACCCTGGACACTATATCCGCCATTAAGAAACAAATCCCTGGGGCCAAGACTGTGATGGCTCTGTCAAACATCTCCTTTGGCCTGCCCAAGCGGAAAATATTTAACACGGCTTTTTTGCATATGGCCATAATGGCTGGACTTGACGCCGCCATTATGAATGTTCTTGATCAGGAATTGATTGGGGCAGCTAAAACGGCAGAAGCAGTCATGGGAATGGATCGACACTGCCGTAGCTATGCCCGGTTCTGGAGGAAACAATAAGTCGTTGACCAGCGGCAATACGCGCCGGCACACAAAGTCAGGCAGACCTGCTTCAGGTCGGTACAAAACATGGTATTAGGCATGTTACTGCCATGGTTACAAAAAATAAAAGGATAAACAATGAGTGAGTTTCGGAAAGGCAATATCGTTCAGCCCTATGAGCGGCTTAACACAGAGCAGTTACAAATGCTCCACCAAGCGTCAATGGCTATTCTGCAAGATCCAGGGATCCAATGCTTTAATAAAAAGGCGGCGATGCTTTTTAAAGAGCACGGAGCGGACGTAAAAGAGTCCACCGGTGACGGTACACCATATTGGAACGTTACAATACCGGAGAAGTTGATAAATGAGGCCATCAGCAAGGCACCGTCACGATTTGTTTTAGGGGCGCGAGACCCCCAGAACAGACTTGAAATTGATGCAGAGGTACCTCGGGTATATTTCGGTACTGGTTCTGAAACCAATATTTGGCTGGAAACTGAACTAGAAGAGTATGCAAATGTCAGCAATTCTTCAGACATTCGGAAACTTCCGAAATACACGGAAAAAAGAGGATCAGTGAAACTGCTCGGCCGGGCAGCACATCTCTGTGACCAGTTGGAACACCTCGATTTTTTTATCCGCCCAGTCAATATCCAGGATGAAGACATTACCGAGGCAAATCATGATGTAAATAAGTTTTTTGCAAGCCTCAATAATATAACAAAACATGTGCAGGCAGGATTGACAGATATTAATGCCTTAGACGATGTCGTTGGGATGGCTGAAATTATTGCCGGCGGCCACGAAGCCTTAAAAGACAACCCTGTCCTCTCCTTCATCGCCTGTGTCTTTAAAAGCCCTTTGCAGCTTGTAGATGATACAGCTGAGAAGGTTTTTGCCATTGTTGAAAAAGGGTTGCCCCTGGTTATCTCCTCTTCACCGCAAGGGGGTTCTTCAGCACCAATTCAGGAATCAGGTATTGTCGCTCAGATAAATGCTGAAATCCTGACAGGAATAGCGTTAACTCAGCTTATCAGACCAGGCACCCCGGTCATGTACGGTTCAGTACCGGTCAGGGCTCGGCTTGATGATCTCCATGATCTTTATGGGTGTCCGGAGTTCAATCATTATAATATTGACTGTGTACAGTTGGCACGATCCTATAAACTGCCATGTTATTCAAGCACAGGGGTCGGCAACAACAAAGTACCCGGCCTGCAGGCCACTGTTGAAAAACTTATTTCTCACCAATATATGGCGGCAAGTGGCGCCCAATATATCCATTATGCCTTTGGTCTGCTTGACCGTACCAATACCTTCTGCCCATTACAGGCTGTTCTTGATAATGAGCAGGTGGGGCTGGCCAAACACTGTATGCGCCCCGCTTCGATAAGCCATGAAACAATAGAAGAGTCTATGGAAATCATTCGGAAGGTGATGAACACCAACCACAAACTGTTTACCCGCCACACAAGAAAGCCGGTCCGGGCAGGAGAGATTTCCTGGCCGTATCGTTTCGAGAGTAAAACGGATGAAGACTGTGTTATTGAAAATGCCCTTGCCTATCTGTCGGAGCTGGAAAACAATCCACGCAAGCATCTTTCCAGGGAAGTGGTCGAAGAAATATTTTCAACGATACCTGGTCTGCTTCCGGAACAAAAAAATTATAACAACTGATAATGGGTTCTCTATTGATACGAAAGCCAAAAAACAGGAGCAAAACAAATGAGCGAAAATATGGATTTACTTGAGAAAATAGCCGTTAATGTTGTCCAAGGGCGCGTAGAAGCCGAAGATGAGGGCTTCGATGATGGCTTTGAGGGACAACCCGCAGTTATTGAATTGGTAGAAGAGGCTCTGGAAAAAGGCGTTGATCCGCAAGAGATCCTGATTAATGGGTTGACAGCTTCGATGAGTGTGGTCGGAGAAAAGTTTGAAAACGGCGAGTATCTGATTCCTGATATGCTTGCTGCTGCAGAAGCTGTTGGCGAAGGGATGGAAATCCTGACCCCGCACCTTCTCAAAGCCGGTGTGGCGTCGAAAGGTAAATTTGTTATTGCTACAGTGGCAGGCGACCTTCATGATATCGGCAAGAACATTGTTGCCATTATGTTGAAAGGGGCAGGGTATGAAGTCATTGATCTTGGTGTCGATGTGGCATCTGACAAGATAATTTCTGCGGTCAAAGAACATGGCGCCCAATTTCTTGGTTTGTCTGCGCTGTTAACAACGACCATGCGCAACATGGCTGAAGTTATTGAGAAGCTGAAAAGTGAAAATTTACGCAACCAGATTAAAATTGGCATTGGAGGTGCACCGACTTCTGAGGAATTTGCCGCTAAAATCGGGGCTGATGCCTATTGCAGTGACGCTTTTGCCGCACTTGACTGGGTTAAGGAAGCTGCCGCTTAAGCAAAAAACGTACAAACTTTGATGGTCTCGTAAAAACCTTAATAAAAATCGCAAAGTCGCAAAGGTCGCAGAGAGAATGCTTTGTTTTTACGACAAAAAATCCTTTGCGTTCTTTGCGGCTTTGCGGTGAAAAATAGTTTATGCGAACCCGTCAACTTTGGAGATAAAAAATGCCTGAAGAAAAGGCCTATAGCCAGGCCGCAGGAACAGGAAAATATGAAAAAGCATCAGGCCTGTCCGGTAAATACGACAATGTCCGCCGGTTCTGGGAAGACCAGCTGACTGGGATTATGCTGCGGCCGGCGCTGAATGACCTTGTAAAATACAAGCGTAAACGGCTCGAACGGTTGCGTATTCTTGATTTAGGATGCGGCAGCGGCGATGGTTTTGATTTGATCATGGGGATTACAGCAAAAGATCCGGGGCTTTATGAATTTATCCACCAGACAGTGACTCCTGACATGCTGCAATCCTATCTGGGGCTTGACGTCAATGATAATCTTCTGACCCAGGCAAAAGAGTGCTATAGCCATATCCCGAAAATGAACTTCAGGAAGCATGATCTGAGTAGCGGCATACCCAGGGATCAAGAATGTCAGGAACCGTTTGATGTGTATCTGACCTCTTACGGAACCATGAGTCATTTCAACTATGACACCTCTGTTAAGGTCGTTGCTGACATTTTACGACATGCTCCCGAACGGGCCATTTTTATTGGTGACTGGCTTGGTCGATACTCCTACGAGTGGCAGGATCTTTGGGGCGAAGCTCCCAAGGATGAGTATTTTATGGACTATCGCATCTCGTACATATACCCGCCTGAAGAACGGCACTGTGCTGATATCCCGGTATTTCCTCTGCGCCTTATGACAAAAGACGAAATTATGTCAATTATTGATGAGGCTTCTGCTCAAACCGGGGTCTCCGTAAAACCATTACGTTTTTTTGATCGTTCCATCCTGGTCGGACGCCACCTGGAAACCAGAGATTACAATCAGAACAGTCCGGATTTAAGGCTCCCCATAAATTCGCTTTTTGAAGGGTATGTTCGCACCGATCTGGAAAGGTTGCTTGTTGATTTTGTTCCCCGTTCCAACTTTGGCCATCTCAATAGTTTTTTTGAATCATTTTTCATGAGTTGCAACACCCTGGTAGAACATACTATAGCCATGCTGGCCGGTCAGGAAAATGGCACCCCGCCAGACCACCGGGTTGAACCCTTTTATCCAGAACCCTTAAAGGAAGCTATCAATACGATGGCTCATGTTATCAAGGCTGCCGGCAAGCTTCATTACGGTGATCCTCGGGCCAATATGATTGAGCCGCATCTTGGCTATTCCCTTCGAAAACTCGAAATGGAACTTCAGCCCGGGACCGGTATGGGCCACAGCCTGGTTGGTGTTTTTGAGATTACAAAAGATGGATAATGGCACAATAAAATTAACATTGCTGGAATCGTTCATACAATGCCCGAAAAAAAATCGGTGCAAGAGCGGGTGTCCTTTCAGGAATGGCTGGACAATGACTATGGCACAACGGATTGAAATGGTCGAAAAGCTGAGCGAAGCAGACAGACAAAAACTTTACCAGAAGGTACTTCACTGCTCTGCAGAAACATGAGGCAGCCAGCTAAATACGCCTTACAATCAATATCACCATAAAAATTCCATTAAATTATCAGCACGTAACACCTGTAACCAACTGATAATCCCGAAATATATTTCTAAGATAGAACGAAAACAAAAGGATACAAAACTCAATGTGTGGAATAGCAGGCTGTTATGGCGCTAAAGACAAGAACACCATCAACCGTATGCTGGATGCCCTTGGTCACCGAGGGCCGAATGACCGCGGCATTCATCTCACTGGCAATATGGTGTTTGGCCATACTCGACTTTCTATCGTTGACGTTGCCCACGGACATCAGCCGATACTTGCTGATTCCGGTAAATGTGGGTTGATTGCCAACGGTGAGATATATAACTTTCGTAAACTACGTACTGAACTTGAAAAAAAATATACGTTTTCAACGCATTCAGACTCTGAGGTTATCCTTCATCTTTACCGGGAAAAAGGGCCGGAGTGTGTTAGAGACCTTGATGGCATGTTTGCCTTTGCGCTCTACGATGGCGATACGTTCATGATGGCCCGTGATCCCATTGGTATTAAGCCGCTTTACTACGGTTACCATAATAACATTTTGTATTTCAGTTCCGAGCTTGGCGCTATGAGTTTGGCCGGCGTTGATGAGGCCCATGAGTTTCCGGCAGGCCATTATTTTACACCGGAACAGGGATTTATTCGTTATTACAGTGTCCCCCCAGTTTCAACAAAGCCTTTGACAGACGTCAAAGTAATTTGTGAAAAAATTAGAAAAACCTTTATCTCCTCTGTCAAAAAACGCCTTCTGGCCGATCCACAGGTGCCGGTAGGCTCTTTTTGCAGCGGTGGTTTGGATAGTTCAATTGTGGCCGCCATCGCTGCCGAGAACATTCCGCATCTTCATACCTTTGTGGTGGGCATGCGGGATGCTGACGGCAACGAAAGTGATGACTTCAAGGCAGCCCGCATTGCAGCCAGCCATATCGGTTCCACCCACCACGAACTCGCATTTACTGAAGAGCAGTACTACGATGTCTTGCCAGAAGTTATTGGAAAACTGGAGAGTTATGATCCTTCTCTTGTCCGTTGCGCTGTTCCTTGTTATTTTACCTGTAAACTTGCGGCGGAGCATGTCACTGTCGTTTTGACAGGAGAAGGGGCAGATGAGCTTTTTGCCGGCTACCATTACATGAAAAATTTTCCGTTGACCAATGTCAATGAAGAAGGGCGCCGCTGCACCATGAATTTGCATAATATTAATCTACAGCGGGCTGACCGCATGGGAATGTACTTTAATCTGGAGTTAAGGGTGCCATTTTTAGACAGAGAGATGATTGAGCTGGCCATGCAGATTCCTCCCGATCTCAAGATAAAAGAACAGCCTGACGGCTCAAAGATTGAAAAGTGGATCTTTAGAGAAGCCTTTGCAGGCAGTGACTTATTACCCGACGAAATTCTCTGGCGCTATAAGGTTCAATACACCCAGGGTGCAGGTTGCGAGTCTCTCGGGGAGAAATTGGCAGAATCCGAGATCAGTGACGATGAGTTGGCTCGGTTGCGTTTTGAACATCCGAATGCGGTCATTAATTCCAAAGAAGCGGCTCTCTATTTTAAAATTTTCAGAAAATATCACCCTCAGGATTCCATCCTCAATTCTATCGGAATCTGGAACGGCTTTGACTTTGCCGAAGAAAGGGAGAAAGTCATCGGCACTATGGACGGGACTTTGAGTCATACTAAAGAGACAGCATGAAGCCTGATTTTCTCGAACGGATAAGGAGCTACACCATTCTTGGTGATGGTGCGCTTGGTTCGTATCTCTATGAACAGGGCGTTGATTTAAATCGAAATCTCGACCTGCTGAATATGCGTCAGCCTGAACTGGTATATGCCGCCCATGAAGAGTATATCCGGGCGGGCAGTCAGCTCATTGAAACCAACACCTTTGGCGCCAACCGTTTCAAACTGGTTAAGGCAGGCGCTGATGAGCTGGTAACTGACATAAACAGGGCCGGAGCCGAGCTTGCAGTAAAAGCGGCTGGACACCAGGTATATGTTGCTGGTTCCGTTGGCCCGACAGGAGTTACGTTTCCGCTATCTTTAGGTGATGTAACCATGGGGGACCTTCGTGCCGCCTTTGCTGAGCAGTTTACCGGTTTGCTTGAAGGCGTCGTCGATGTTTTTCTACTGGAAACCTTTGGTCATCTGGATGAAATACTTATTGCCATTTCTGTTGCCAAAGAGATAGCCCCGGACATCCCGGTGATCGGCCAGATGGTCTTCCCTGGCAAGGCAAAGAATAAAGAAGGTATTGATGCGAAAACTTGTGCCGAGCAGATGTATCGGGCCGGTGCAGATGTTGTCGGCACAAACTGTGGTAGAGGGGTTGATTCCCTTCTGGCGGCAATTAAAAAAATGGCAGAGGCTGATACTGATGGTTTACCGCTGTCAGCCTTTCCGAACGCAGGCCTGCCCGAGGTTGTCGGTCATCGAATGCTCTATCCAGCTCAACCCTCGTATATGGCCGGCCGGGCAAAAGAGATGCTTGGCTACGGTGTTCATCTCATAGGTGGTTGTTGCGGCACAACCCCAGCTCATATCTATGAATTTAAAAAAGTTTTGCCCATTAAACGGGTACGTGCCAAGGCGATGGGGGATGCTGCAGGTGCTCGCCGCATATCATCGCCGGAACCATCTGAAGCTCAAATTAATCCTGGTGGATTTTTAGGATCACTAACTGAGAACCGTTTGCCCATTATTGTTGAGATCGATCCCCCCCATCATCTTGAGATAGACCACATCATGAATGGCGCCCGGCAGCTGAGCCAAGCCGGTATTGAGGCCATCAGCATGGGGGAGAATCCTCTGGCTATATTGCGGGCTGGAAATCTCGGGCTTGCACGTCTCATAAAAGAGGAATTAGGTGTGCAAACCATTATCCATCAGACGGGAAGGGATCTTAATGCACTTGGACTTCAGTCTCGAATGATGGAAGCGTATCTTTTAGGTATAGAAGCCGTGCTTGCTGTGACTGGAGACTCTGCCAGCGGTTCTGATCAGCCTGGTGTCAGCGGTGTTTTTGACCTTGATTCCTTTGGGATTATTAACCTGCTCAACCAATTCAATTCAGGATTCAATCTGTCCGGCCAGAATATTCGGCGATCAACAAATTTCTCCATCGGGGCAGCTTTCAGCTTTCGTCCTAAAAACCCTGATCTCCAAATTCGCCGTTTGGAAAAAAAGGCAGCTTTGGGTGCACGTTTTGCCATGACTCAACCTCTATTTTCAGTCCACGAAATTGAGACGATGATGGAGAAAGTACGCCATATAGAGATGCTGATTTTTCCTGGAATTTTTCCACTTATTTCATCGCGTAACGCCGAGTTCCTTCACAATGAGGTGCCAGGTATTTCTGTCCCGGCAACGATCCGCAAGAAACTGGCTGGCTATGAAAAAGTTGAAGATCAAAGAAAAGCGGCGATGGAGTTTACCCATGAACTGGTTGACAAAATAGCTGCTTTCGTTGACGGCCTGTACTTCATCAGCCCCCTAAATAAGTGGGAAATCGTCGTTGATTTTGTGCAAGCAGTCAGGGACAAGCAATTCTGTGGCAGCGGCAGGCATTCCCGCTTTCTCCCCTCCGCATAAAGTCCTTTCAGCCAGCCGAAAGTGGTGCCTACTCTATGAGGTAAGATGGCACGAGCTTAAAAGCATACTAATTTATTGACTTATCCAGACATCTATTGTTCTTATCGAATTTCATTAAGAAATTTACCCGCATTTAGGATATTTTTTTACTAAAAGGAGGATGCCTGGATGCCTAACACGAGAAGAATACGTAAAATTCTTAAAAGCAAGTCAACGATTGAAGGAGCCGGCGTTCACCTGAAAAGAGTTTTTGGATTCAGTGAAGTGCCTTTGTTCGACCCTTTTTTACTTCTTGATGATTTTCGTTCCGATACTCCGGATCACTATTTACAAGGCTTTCCCTGGCACCCCCATCGCGGCATTGAAACTATAACCTATGTCTTACGCGGAGACGTAGAACACGGCGACAGTCTGGGGAACAAGGGTATTATCAGCTCTGGAGATGTCCAGTGGATGACAGCAGGAAGCGGGATCATTCACCAGGAAATGCCCAAAGGCAACGACAAAGGACAAATGTACGGCTTTCAGCTCTGGGCCAATCTACCTGCCAGAGACAAGATGATCAATCCGCGGTATCGAGATATTGTCAACAGCCAAATTCCCGAAGTCAAGCTTCCTAACGGGACAATCATCAAGATCATTTCCGGTCAAGTCGCGGACATTAAGGGTCCTGTAGAGGATATTGTAATTGAGCCGGAGTATCTTGACATCACAATCCCTGCAAATACAGAGTTTAGACATCCAACGAAACCAGGTCATACGGTCTTCGCCTATGTAATTAAAGGGAAAGCCTATTTCTGCAAGGAGAAAAATCCTTTTTCTTATGAGGTGGTAGGAGAGAATTACTTTGACTTGCAGCGTGATCCATATGTTGAAAATGGGATGCTTGTTTTATTCAACGATGGTGAGGAGCTAGCGGCCTTCACTGAGAATTATGAAGCACGATTTCTTCTTGTTTCAGGCAAGCCACTTGGTGAACCTGTCGCCTGGTATGGCCCTATCGTTATGAATACTCAGGAGGAATTGCAAACTGCCTTTAAAGAATATGAGCAGGGGACTTTCATTAAATATAAAGGGTGAAAAACAGAGCTTAGCTTAAACCACCGCTCTAGGCTGTCCACCAGCTTATGCTTATTCACTATAATTCGGAGGAAATACTATGATACAAAGACTCTCTACTGTAGCTCTTCTGTTTTCTATGCTTTTCATGTTAACAGGCTGTCTTATTCCCCTGCTGGTTGTCGGCACTGTAGGCGCTGGAGGATATAAGTACTATAAGGATACTGTTTACGCCGAAGTAGAACATCCTGTTCCCCAGACACACAAGGCTGCTATCCGCACTTTAGAAAAGTTTAAAATCAAAATATCAGAACAAAGCTTTGATAATTTTTCATCTAAAATACGAGGAACGTTTGCAGACGGAGATGTATTGATGATTGACATGACGTCTCAAGAAAATATAACTCATATTAAGGTAAAAGTTGGTTTGCTGGGTGATGAAAAAAGATCCGAGATAATCGCACGGGATATTATAAATAATCTTTAGATAAGTATTGCATACTGGTGCGGTATACAAATCAACTATGAACCCAATTGACCTCTCCAGAGTCATAGAGCTTCCCAAAGTCATAGCCTATATCCGTACGCTTCAGAAAAAAAGCGGTGGGTTCGGAGCCACCCGCAGGCTACCGGCCACTATTGAGGACACCTATCACAGTATTGCCATCTTCAGACTTCTGGCTGCTGATTTGTCTGTTGATAGCGAACTGGCCGACTGCCGGAGTGATCGGTTGCTGCTTGGCTTTATTGAACGAATGTGGGCAAACCCGCAGCTTGATGTGAAAACCATCTACCAGTTGTATGCGACGGCCATGGACCTTAATGCAGGCTTTGACCCGGCACCGATGCGGGCGCTGGCCGCCAAAAGGTTGCAGCAGCAAACCACGCTTCGTACCTATTTTTATACCGCTATGATTTTGGGGTCGGCCTGTCTGCCCCTTTTGCAACGGCAACTTGGCCCAGAATGGCTGTACCGAATTTTTCCTTTAAGACGGATCTGTGAGGGAATTTTCATGGCGCTGGGGGCTGTCCAGGCGTCATGTGTTGAAATACCAGAACCATTGCAGACGGAGCTTATTGATTGGTTGCAGAGGTGTCAAACTCCGGATGGTGGTTTTGGTTTTATGCCCGGTACCACCTCATTTATTGAAAATACGCACTTTTGTCTTAAGTCCTTGACCCGACTGCAGGCCAAGCCAGAAGATACCCAAAAGGCTGTTGCCTTTATTAGCCGCTGCCAGACCCGTTACGGTGGATTTGGCAGACGTGGTCTGGCATCACCTTTTCTCGATTCCACCTATCATGCCATCGCCAGCCTCAGTATACTCGCTTGAAAATTTAGGGTAGTTGGGTGTAAATCAGGTCAGTTGATTGAATTTATGAAATAAAATAAAACCGGCAGCCTTCATTGCCTGACTGCCGGTTTGCACTGATTGCTCAACGGTTAGAAGTTAATAAAAAGGGTTTGCCCGGAAATGTTGCCCATCATGGTTAACAAAGAAAACATTAGCTGGTTTGGGAAGCCCAGCCACTTTCCAGGCCTTCATGGGGTCAGCAAATGTGTTAGCAATGCACTCCCGGGATTGGTGTACTTTTTTGCAAACATACCCTACAAGAGGAAAGTTTGAGAACTTCTTGTAATAATCGCGCAGAAATCTGACAATCTGCAACTTATCCTCTGTAAGCGCACCAACACCTTCATTTTTGGCTAACAAGGCGGCTACATCTTCATCCCATTCATCTAACGATACCATGAAGCCATCATCATCAAGTTCGATTTTTCTAGAGGCTGATTCCAAGTATTTCATAATTTCACCTCCCTTTTAGGTCAGTATTCTTGGCACTTTTGCCTTTTCCCATGCTACGGATCATTTGTAAGGGCTGCACAAATTGATCAAATTCTTCTCCACTCAGATACCCCAAATTGATGGTTTCTTCGCGAAGGGAAGTACCGTTTGCGTGTGCGGCCCTAGCTATCTGCGCCGACTTTTCATAGCCAATATGCGGACTAAGAGCGGTGATCAGCATCAGGGAATTGTTAAGGTTTGTTTGTATTCTTCCAGCATCCGGCTGGATTCCTGCGGCACAGTTGATATTAAAACTCCTGCAGGCGTCGCCAAGCAGCTCGGCCGACTGGAGAAAATTGCTGATTATCAGCGGTTTAAAGACGTTCAGTTCAAAATGGCCTTGTCCTGCGCCGATTGTGATGGCCAAATCGTTGCCAATGACTTGGGCACAGACCATGGTCAAGGCCTCGACCTGGGTCGGGTTAACTTTTCCGGGCATGATTGAAGAGCCTGGCTCGTTAGCAGGAAGGTGAATTTCACCTATGCCGGACCGAGGTCCAGAAGCCATGAGTCGGATATCATTGGCAATCTTCATAAGGCTGATACTGAGTTGTTTAAGAGCGCCATGGCTTTCAACCAACGCGTTGTGACCGGACAGTGCTGCAAATTTATTCGGTGCGGTCTTAAAAGAGAGGCCTGTCATGGAAGCAATATGGTCGGCAACTTTTCGATCATATCCTTCTGGACTGTTAAGTCCGGTTCCGACAGCAGTGCCGCCCAAGGCAAGCTCCTGTAAATGATTGAAGCTGTTTTGCAACGCCTGAATTCCATGATCAAGCATTGATACGTAACCGGAGAACTCCTGGCCAAGGGTCAGCGGAGTAGCGTCCATCATGTGGGTGCGGCCGATTTTGACAATTTCGTCAAACTGGATGGATTTACCCGCTAAGGTATCGCGCAACTGGGTTATTGCCGGAACGGTTTTCTTGGTCAGGATAGTAAGTGCAGCAATATGCATTGCCGTCGGAAATGTGTCATTTGATGATTGCGATTTATTGACGTCATCATTCGGGTGAAGCAACGGGTTTCCGTCACCAAGGGCGTGGCCTGACAGAACATGGGCAGCATTAACAATTACTTCATTGACATTCATGTTTGTCTGGGTGCCGGAACCGGTCTGCCATATGACCAGAGGAAAGTGTTCGTCAAATTCGCCCTGTATGATTTTATCGCACACCGTACTGATTAGATCCCGTTTTTCCCTGGGAAGTAGCCCTAACTCGTGATTGGTCAGGGCGGCCGCCTTTTTCAGAACACCAAAGGCATGTATAATTTCCATGGGCATTGACGCGGGAGGCCCGATATCGAAATTCTCTAGTGACCGCTGGGTCTGGGCACCCCAAAGCATATCGGCCGGTACCGAAATTTTCCCCATGCTGTCTGATTCAGTGCGGTGCTTCATGGCTACCCCCTTTCTCTTTACTCATACGATATAGCCGTTCAATAAATTGTCAATTCAAGCTGACTGATTCCGTAATGTTAAATTCGGGCCACAGTGAGTGTCTGTCCATGAATAAGATTTTTTATTACCGATCACGGCCTGCGAAAAAATAAACACAGGCATATTTGATATGCCAAGCATTATTTTTTTTGAGCATATTGCAGAGATTTGGCAAAAAGGCCATTTAGGGCCAGACACGAGTTACTTATTGGCAGCAGTAGATTATGAGGGTAAAATGCTTGTCTGGCTAAGCCAGTCTAAACAGCTCATTCCGACATTCCTCATCCCCCCGGCACGGACTGTTTCGCATCAGCCGTTGTAGGCGGGTTTTCGGTAATATATAAAGGGAGACTGTAGTGAATTTAAAGAACTTTTTTTCCGCAACAAAAAACATTACCGCCTTTGAAGCAAGGTCTTTAATAGAAAGCAAAAAACAGGGAGATTTTCACCTTCTTGATGTCCGGCAGCCCAAAGAATATCAGGCCGGCCATTTGCCGGGTTCAGAGCTGATTCCATTAAAAGAGCTGCCAGCTCGGGCTGGAGAGCTGGACCGTAACAAGCCGGTCATAGTCTATTGCGCAGTTGGTGGCAGGAGCAAAGTGGCAGCCCAATTTCTTGCTGGCCTCGATTTTCCGGAAGTCTATAACATGACTGGAGGGATGAAGGCTTGGAAAGGGCATCAGGCCTTCGAGGATGAAGAGTATGGCCTTGAGCTACTGATTGGCACAGAGGATTTCCCTGAAGCGGTAAGCCTGGCTTACAATATGGAGGATGGGCTGCAGAAATTCTATCAGACCCTCGCAGATCGGGCAGTTGATGGTCCTCTGAAGAATCTTTATCTCCGCCTAAGTTCTTTTGAAGAGAAGCATAAACAGAAACTCAGGCAGGCATATCAGGATCTGTACCAGGCAAATAGTAGCCAAGATACCGACAGGTTGATGGAAGGTGGCTACAACATTAATGAACTCATTGCCCGTACAGAAAGTGCAAACCGCACCGAAATTGAAATCATTGAGATGGCAATGATGCTCGAGACCCAGGCTCTTGACCTCTACAGCCGTCTGGCACGGAAAAGTAAAGGAAATTCACAGAAGTTGTTTTATGACCTGGCGGATGAAGAACATGCCCACCTTTCATATCTGACAGAAAAATTTGATCATCTGCTCAATTCACATAATTGAAGTATAGTCCAGTATAATTTACGACAAGAATGATAACCAGGGCTATCTGGCTAAACACTATCAATACCAGCGCCTGGCAGAGTTATGGTGTTTGCTGAAAAACCTTGCGTATAGTTACTTTACTTCACTATTTATGATTTAAAGTGGACACCAAATTTTTTGTGAGTATATAATAATTTATGGTTGGTGGCAGCAATAACCTTGGAAAGGGGAGATGAGTATGGCCAACAAGTCTATCCTGATGTCAATATGGTGCTTGTCAATATTATTGGCAGCTATGCTGACTAGCGCGGCAGCGGAGGAAGGCCAGACTTCACAAATTGGCTCGATGCTGGCCATGAGCCTTGAGGAATTAGTTGACCTCGAAGTGGTCACTGCCACCGGTGTTTCCATGCCGGTCAGGCTGGCACCAGCTGTGGCCAGTGTCATCACCGCAGCACAAATCAAAGCCATAGGAGCCACCACCCTTGATGAGGTGCTGGAAACTGTGCCAGGCTTGCACGTGTCGGCTTCTCATGACACCTTTCTTTCATCAATCTGGTCGATCCGAGGCGTTCAGACCAGTATCACCCCTCAAACACTTTTATTGATTAATGGCATCCCTTTCAAAAGTATGATAGGAGCCCGTCCATACACGTTTCATATGCCGGTCTCCATGATCTCACGAGTGGAGGTGGTGCGCGGCCCCGGTTCGGCGGTATACGGCGCCGATGCCTTCAGCGGCACAGTGAACGTGATTACCAAGTCAGGTAAAGAGATCGACGGAACAAAAACCGGAATCCGATACGGCTCCTTTGACACCTCAGATTTCTGGTTCCAGCATGGCGGTGTCTATAAAGGATGGGACCTGTATGCCAGTATTGAGACCCAGAAATCAAGCGGCGACAATAACCGGATAGTGGAAGAGGATTTCTTGAACACCTTTGCAGGAGGTGCTCTAAGCGCCTATTCCAACACACCGGCCCCTCTTGACACCAAGTATGAGTGGGTCACTTCTCATATGGGCCTCAAAAAAAACAATTTCAACCTGCGCGTTTATGGTTCTATGGCAAACAACAACGGTACCGGTCCGGGTGGAGCTCAAACCATAACCTATGGTGGCGACTTCGAAGGAGCGCAGCTGCTAGCTGACCTGGAATACCGGGACAAAAAGTTTGCCAAGGACATTGATTTGGCTGTGCGCCTTTATTCGGCCTATATCAAGACAGATGCTCTCTATGAATTCTTTCCGCCGGCAATACGTAACAACCCCTTGCCTGCACCCCTCAATGCCTTTAATTATTGGCTGGGCAACCCCATTACAAAGCAGAAATACAGCGGACTACAGAGCACCGTTATTTATACGGGACTGCTGGAACATAAGCTGCGCCTTGCCTTGGGCTGGCAGTTCTATGACATAGATACCGATCAGTTTAAAAACTATGGCCCGGCAGTGGCCGTTCAGTTTGGCCCTCTGGTGAACATCAAAAATACCCTTTACAGCTATATGGAAGACCAGAGCCGCAAGGTCTGGAACTTCTCACTCCAGGATGAATGGGAAATGGCGCGTAACTGGACTCTGACTGCAGGAGTACGCTACGATCATTACAACGACTTCAGTTCCACCACCAATCCCAGAGCTGCTCTCGTTTGGGAGACCAAATACGACTTGACCACAAAACTGATGTACGGCAAAGCCTTCCGGGCACCAGATTTCGGTGAACAGCATATCCAAAATAATTCCCAGGCCTTGGGCAATCCAGATTTGCAACCGGAGACCATTGACACCTACGAACTGGTCTTTGAATACCAGCCCACCTCCACGCTGCTGAGCAAACTCAACCTGTTCACGTATACAATTGACGGCTTGATCGAATATGTTCCTGATCCGGCTCCTGCGACGACCTTAACGGCCCAGAACTATAAAGACCAGGAAGGCCATGGTTTTGAAGTGGAACTTCACTGGGAACCCAATGAAAAAATCATGGTCCTTTCCAGCTTTGCCTATCAGCGTTCCAGGGACAAAGACACCAAGGAGATTGTAACGGACGCTCCGGAACAACAGTTTTACCTCAACCCTCAGTGGAGTTTTATGCCGGACTGGTCTCTTAACAGTCAATTTTATTGGATTGCCGGCCGTCATCGTGCCGATGATGATCCTCGAAACGATATCAAGGACTACGAACTGGTCAACCTGACTTTACGGCGTAAAAATATCGCAAACCATGTAGATATGGCGGTCTCGTTGAGAAACCTTTTTGATGAAGATATTCGAGAACCGAGCCCCTATGCGGCGGCAGCCGGGTTGGCCGGGGCCTATATCCCTAACGATTATCCCATGGAATCCCGGGCCATCTGGGGTGAGTTGCGTTATACATTTTAGGATTATAGACATTTTGCATTTTCCTCGGACTAACTTTTATCACTTGAAAATATTGTCCCGTCTGTTTCGTGCCGGATTTTTTTTCACCCTGACTTTTCTTTTGATTCCAGCGGTATCCTTTTCGCAAGATTCTGGTCAAATTCCTTCTGAATACGGCATAAAGGCAGTTTATCTCTATAACTTCCTCCAATTTGTCCACTGGCCGGCTGAAAGATGCAGCGCACATGAGAAAAAAGTGCAGGAGATAGCAATAATCGGCAACTCACCAATTGTACAGAGCTTGCAAGTATTACAAACAAAACTTGAGCAAACACAAAACACCCAGATAACTGTGAAGTTGCTCGGTCCTTTCCGGGAAGACATGGATATCCCTGCATGTAGCCTGTTGTTTATAGCTCAGTCGGAAATAAACAATATCGACAAAATCATAACTCACTTCAAAGGTGAGCCCGTGCTGACAGTTGCCGACAATGAAAATTGTCTTAATAAAGGCTGCATGGTAGCCTTGCTGTCACGGATGAATAAGGTGCGCTGGGCGGTTAACCGGGAATCTGCTGAAGAGGCCGGGCTACGCCTGAGCAGCAGACTTCTGGCCATGGCTGTTAAAGTCATTGATAAGCAGCCATGATGCATTAGGACATAAAAGTGATGCGCTTCAAGGACCTTTCAATTCGGAGAAAACTAACCATCCTGCTTATGGGAATTAGTACGTCTGCCGTCCTTATTGCCTGTCTAATTTTTTATTTTCTGATTGTTGACCGCTACCAAAAATCCTATACATCTGATCTGGCGAGCCTGGCGGACATCACTGCCACAAACTGTAGCGCTTCGCTTGCTTTTGAAATCCCAGAAGACGCTGAACAATTGCTGGCTTCTTTGAAAAAAAGGCCTTCGATTTCTCAAGCAATAATTTACGATAAGCAAGGCAATATTTTTACGACATTCAGCCGTAGTAGTACCCATAAGACTGATAACAATTCCAATGGACCGTTAACAAATAATCAATCCCCTGCGTTGTTACTATCCCATGATATTGATCTGAACGGCAAAACGATCGGGGAAATTTCGCTGTACGACGACATGAGCAGTATTCGTTCTTTTAAGCGTGTCGCCTTGATAATAGCAGCTAGTATTATTATTGTTGTTCTGGGGCTTACCGCTCTGGTCGCGGCCCGTTTAAAAGAAATTATTTCCACACCTATCAGCGCCCTGGCAAATATTGCCCAGGAAATTTCAATGAAGCAGGACTACAGTCTGCGCGCAACGAAAGACGGTGCCGATGAAGTTGGTAACCTGGTTGATGCATTTAATGGGATGCTCTCCCAAGTTGGCCAGAGAAACCAAGACTTGCAAAGAAGTGAAGTGCGGTTCCGAAGCTTTGTCAATCAGGCGGTTGATGCTTTTTTCCTTCATGATATGGATGGACGATTAATAGACGTTAATCAACGTGCCTGTGACAGTCTTGGCTATTCGCGTGAAGAACTCCTTGCAATGACAGTAGCGGATATTGATCCAGCTTTGGACACGGACGAATGCAAACAAAAATACTGGACCAAGATGATACCTGAACATCCAATCACAATTGAGGGAAGGCATCTGAAAAAGACTGGGGAAAGCTTTCCTGTTGAAGTACGCATAGGGCTCCTGGAACTAGGTGAACAAAAATATATTATGGCTCTTGTTCGGGACATTACTGAACGAGTTGTAGCGGAAAAAGAGCGCCGTACATTGGAAAGTCACTTACAACAGGCCCAGAAAATGGAGTCAATTGGTACCCTGGCTGGTGGGATTGCCCATGATTTCAATAATATCCTGACTCCGATTTTTGGCTATCTGGAACTTGCCATGCTTAAAGCCCGAAATGACTTGGAGCTTGCAAGTCATTTGACCCAGATACAGAAAGCTGCAGATAGAGCCAGGGATATGGTTAAACAGATACTTACATTTAGCAGAAGAGATACTGACACATTGTCTCCGGTTCAGGCTCACATTATTGTCAAAGAAGGTTTGAAATTGCTTAGGGCATCTATTCCTACCACAATTGAAATCAAGGAAAGTATCGACCCTGCTTGCGGCACTGTTCTTGCGAATCCAACCCAAATTCATCAGATTCTCATGAACCTATGCACAAATGCTTATCATGCAATGCGTGAAACAGGGGGGATCATTGGGGTTTCTCTTATTCCACTAAAAATTTCGACACAGGACTTCATTGAAAAAATTGACTTGAAACCTGGGTCTTACTTGCAGCTTAGTGTCAGTGACACTGGTCATGGTATTCCCCCGGCAATCCTAGACAGAATCTTCGAGCCCTATTTTACCACAAAAGTAAAGGGAGAAGGGACAGGAATGGGGCTATCTGTTATCCATGGAATTGTTAAAACGATGGGCGGCCATATCAGTGTGTATAGTGAACTTGAGAAGGGCACCACATTTAAAGTCTATCTGCCAGTCATAAAAAACAGCATTTCCAGTGAAGACATTGTTGGAGATTCCGCAGTTATGAAAGGAACAGAGAGAATAATGCTTGTTGATGATGAGGCGAGTGTGAGAAATGTCGAAAAAGAACTTTTAACAAGCATTGGCTATCATGTAGAAGGTTTTGCTAATCCCATTGAGGCTCTGGAGCATTTTTCATCCCATCCCGAAACCTATGATTTGATTATCACCGACATGACAATGCCCAAAATGACAGGCGATAAACTCGCTCAAGAGCTAATGGCTGTCCGCTCTGACATTCCTGTAATTCTCTGCACCGGGTTCAGTGACCTTATCGGTGAAGAATCAGCGAAAGCTCTTGGAATAAAGGAATTTATCACAAAGCCTATTATTATACGGTCTTTTTCCCAAAAGATTAGGAAAATTCTAGATGGGGAAAAAGAGGATTAAAATGAAGTCAATATACTGAGCTCTCCTGCCCACTATTTCCGGGCTAATTGTCCGCAAGCCGCAGAGATATCGGCGCCGCGACTGCTGCGAATGATGACTGTGTGGTCAGCATTCTTGAGCATTTTCTGAAAAGAATCAATAGATTTCTGGAGTGATTTTTCGTAGGGCAGGGTACTACAGCGATTGTAAGGCAGAAGATTAATTTTACAGGGTATGCCATGCAGCAGTTTGATGAGTTTCTTTGCATCAGTAATGGAATCATTAACACCTTTCAGCAGGATATATTCAAACATGATTCGTTTGCGTTTTTGAAGAGGAAACTCCCGACAGGCCTGTATCAGGTCTTTCAGGGGATATGTCTGATTGACCGGCATAATAGAATTTCGAGTTATGTCATCTGTAGCATGAAGAGAGATAGCCAGGTTAACGTTGGTTTTTTCACCCAGCTCAATTATTTTAGGCACCAGTCCACAGGTGGACACAGTTATTTTTCTCTCAGAATAATTAAGTCCAAGACCGTCAGTTAAGATGGCAAGCGCAGTTATCAGGTTATTGAAATTGGCAAGCGGTTCACCCATTCCCATAAAAACAAGGTTGTTGACCTTGCCGGACCCCGATGAAGTCAGTTCTTCCATGGCGAAATAGACTTGATTGACGATCTCAGCCGGAGTCAGGTTTCTTTTCAGCCCCATTGTTCCTGTCAGGCAGAACTTACAGCCCATGGCACAACCAACTTGAGATGAAACACAGAGGGTATTACGATCATCTTCCGGGATCAGCACGCTCTCAATAATCTGCTCATCAGGCAGCATAAAGGCGTATTTTACAGTACCGTCAGCTGACGCCTCTTTTTTATAAAGTTTGAGCTGGCTGATACGGGCGGTTTGAAAGAGTTGGTCACGAAATTTCTTTGAGACATCGGACATCTGCTCAAAGGTTCTGATCCCCGGCCGGTAAAGCCAGCTGAAAAGCTGTTTTGCCCTGAAGGCTGGCTCACCGAGTGCAACAACATATTGTTGTAGTTCAGGCAGGCTAAACGCTTTTAAATCGATCTTTTGGGACGTTGTTGCAGACATACTACAGAGCCCTCATATACTCGGGCATGAGCGGTCTCTTGCCGGCAATAGCCTGGTCGAGCATCAGCAACACCTGAGACTTGTCTTTTTGCAGACGGCAATCAATGGGCAGATAATTTGAGGCATGATTTGCCTGGAATTGTACTTTGTCGATTGTAATATGCTCAACCAGCAACCGGAGCTCAGTTAACAGCCCAGCCTGATCTGGAAGGCTGAACGTGCCTTTTTCAATTTGTGCATACAGTTCGGTCCCGGGTATCGGCATGAGCGTGAGTGCGGCAATCTGGTTAGGGCTCATCCGATTGAGTATTGCCGCAGTGTCCAAGGCATGAACTGTTGAGAGTTTTGTGCCGCCGATTCCCAGCAAAGTTGTTACGGAGAGAAAAATGCCGGCATTTCTTACTTTTTGGGCCGCTTCGACCATTTGAAGGCTGTTGGAACATTTTTTTATGTCTGCCAAAATCTGATTACAGCCACTCTCCAGGCCCATGTAAATACGATCAAGGCCAAGAGCTTTAAGTTCTTTAAGCTCCTCCAAACTTTTAGAGCGAATGCTTTTCGCATTACCATAGAGCCGTATCCGCCGAATGCCGGTAAGTTTCTTTCTTATAGAGGCGAACAGGCCAACCAGTCTTTTGTGGGGAAGGATCAAAACATCGCCGTCCGCCAGAAAAACACGGTTGATATGGGGATAGTGCAGAGCTGCAAAATCGAGATCGTGAGCAACAATCTGGTCGGGCTTGATGGCAAATTTCTGCTCTTTATAGGCTCCGCAAAAGGTGCATTTGTTATGCGAGCAGCCGACAGTTACCTGGAGGATAATACTTCCGGCTTCACTGGGGGGCCGAATAACGTTTCCTTGATAGTCCATCTATCCGTTTTTTGTTTCAAACTCCTTCATGAAGTCGCTCAGTTTTTCGACGCCTGCAACAGGGAAGGCGTTGTAGATTGAGGCCCGAATTCCACCAATTGAGCGATGTCCTTTTAAGCCGTTAAGGTCTATAGCCAGCGCCTCGCTAATAAACTGGGCTTCAAGCTCCGGAGTAGGTAAATTAAAGGTAATATTCATCATGGACCGATTGTCAGGATTGGCATGTCCGCGGTAAAACGACGAGGAATCAATCACATCGTAAACAAGTTTTGCCTTGTGATTATTCTGAGCTTCAATGGCAGCAACACCACCCTTATCCTTCAACCACTGCAGCACTAAGCCGACAACATAAATAGCGAAACACGGCGGCGTATTAAACATGGAGCCCTTATCCGAATGTGTTTTATATTTAAACATAGTTGGCAGGTTGGCAGGCGCCTTGTCCAGGAGGTCTTCACGGATAATCACCACAGTACAGCCGGCAGGACCCATATTTTTCTGAGCACCGGCAAAGATAATACCAAAGTCTGAAACATTAATTTTTCGTGATAGAATATCAGAGGACATATCACAAACAAGGATAGCCTCCGTTTTTGGCATATCAGTAAATTGCGTCCCATAGATTGTATTATTGGAGACAAAGTACAAATATTCACTGCTGTTGGCTGAAGAAAAGTCCAGGTCATGCGGCAAATGATTAAATCCGGAGTCTTCACTGGAAAAAGCGACGTCAACCTCACCAAAAAGCTTTGCTTCTTTAATGGCCTTTTTTGACCATGTACCGGTATTTAAGTAGGTAGCTTTTTTACCACTGGGGCCTAATAAGTTCATAGGGACCATGGCAAACTGCGTTGATGCACCCCCCTGCAGGAACAACACCTTATATGAGTCAGGTATTTCAAAAACTTCCCGCAAAAGTTTTTCTGTGTTGTCGGCGACTGCCATAAAATCTTTGCTTCGGTGGCTTAACTCAATAAGCCCCATACCTGTATTATTGTAATTAAGTATATCTTTTGAGGCTTGTTGCAATACTTCCTGAGGGAGAGTTGCCGGCCCCGGACTGAAGTTAAAAACTCTTTCTGGCATGATGTGACTCCTTATGGTAGTGAATACAGGACCCTGAAGGTCTTAAGCATTGTATATAAATACGTTCCAAAGGCCTCAATGCTCTTGTCGATTGGAGAAAAGAATCTAAGAGAGTAATGTGACAGCTTTATAAAAGAAAAACTGGTATATTACCTCATAAAGAAAAAAGTTTCACAAAATCTTTTTGTATCATTTTTTTACCTTATAAAGACTGTTAATCCATCACGTTGCTGTATTTACAAACTCATGAGTGCTCCAAATCCTGACAACAATACCATTGGTTGTTTTGCCGAACCGATCATCTTTGTTGCCGGTCCAACCGCGTCCGGTAAAACCGAACTGGCTATCCAGATTGCAAACAAGTTCGGTTGCGAAATTATCGGCGTTGATTCAATGCAGGTTTACAAATATATGGACATTGGCTCAGCCAAACCGAGCAAGAGTGAACTGGCCCAAGCGCCCCACCATTTAATCGGTTATGTCAATCCAGACGAGCAATATAATGCCTCCCGGTTTGTAGACGATTGCAGACAGGTCATTTCAGAAATCAGAAAACGAAATAAAATTCCCTTACTGGTGGGAGGAACAGGTTTATATTTTCGGGCCCTTGAATTTGGTATTTTTAATCAGCCGGAAATTGATGCAAAGATACGCCTCAAGCTGACACAGGAAATAGCGGATCTCGGAGCTCAGGATCTTCATAACGAATTAAGCAAAGTTGATCCTGAAAGCGCAAGGCGCATCCACCCAAACGATAGTTACAGAATTTTACGTGCATTGGAGATTTTCCGTTCCACCGGCAAAGCCTGGTCGGAATACATTATGGAGCACAATAAGGAAAATAACGTTGCAAGAGGCAACAAAAGACTTTTGAAAATTGGGGTGAATCGCAATCGTGAAGAGTTGTATCAACGGATTAACAAGAGGGTAGGGCTCATGATTAAAATGGGGCTGATTGACGAAGTCAAAAAGTTGATCAGCAGGGGGTATCCAGTGACATTGAGTTCAATGCAGTCTTTGGGATATCGTCATATAGCCGCCTTTCTGTCAGGAGAGTGGGGGTGGGATAAAACAGTCGAGCTGCTCGCCCGAGACACCCGCAGGTATGCCAAACGACAGTCTACCTGGTTTAGAAAAGACAAGGAAATGCACTGGTTTTATCCAGAAGAGAAACAACAGCTTTTTTCGACAATATCAGAATTCCTGGCACAGTAAAAATTACTTCCATAAATCAATATACCGTACAGTGTACGTGGTGACTAATACGATGTTCCAACGAAGTTTAAAGAAGAAAAAATGGCAGATTAAGGATATTACCTTAAAAACTGTTAATGAGATATCAGAAGCGCATGGAATTTCGAAAATTTTGTCATCGTTGCTTGCCGGACGCGGCATAACAACAAAAGATGATGTTGATTATTTTTTACATCCACAGCTAAGTCAACTGCCATCACCTTTTTTACTCAAAGGTGTCAACGAGGCAGTACAGGTCATTCATGAGGCCATGAATAAAAATCTGAACATACTGCTGTATGGCGACTACGATGTCGATGGCGTAACTGCGGTGTCAGTTCTCGCCAACTTCTTAAAATCATTAAACAAACCATATATTATCTGCCACCCGGATAGATTTGAAGATGGGTATGGCTTAAAGGCCTCCGTTGTTGACCGCAATGCCGGGAACCTAGAGCCGGGCCTGATTATTACCTGCGACCTTGGCATTTCGGATGAAATAGAGGTTGGTAAGCTACGGTCCATGGGCTGGAAAATAATTATTACGGACCATCATCAACCGCCTGATGTTCTCCCAAATGCCAATGCGATAGTAAATCCATGGCAAAAAGGCTGTCAGTTCCCATTTAAAGATCTGGCAGGGGCGGGGGTTTCATTTTTTCTGATCATGGCTCTGCGTCGATTTCTTGTCGAATATGGCGTCTGGACAACTGATACTGCTCCAAACTTAAAGGCTCTCCTGGATATTGTGGCGATAGGAACAATTTGCGATATGGTAGATATCAAAGGCGTTAATCGAATACTTGTAAAAGCAGGCCTCGATGTCATACCTGTGACGCGAAATTTAGGACTTGCCAGAATGATGGAACAGTGTGGGATCGCAAACCATAACCAGATAAGCTCAGACGATATTTCGTTTAAGCTTGGTCCCAGGTTAAACGCTGCCGGCCGAATGGGGAAGGCAGAACTATCAAGCAGACTGTTAACCACTGAAGATTCAGAAAATGCTCAAAAATGCATTGAGCAGATTGAAGCGATGAATACAACCAGGCGTGAGTTGACATTTAGCAATATTGATCAGGCGTTTCAAATCGTAAAAGAACAGGAGCTAACTCAAAAACCCTGTATAATTGTGTACCGGAAAGACTGGCATCTGGGTGTTATTGGCATTGTTGCCTCTAAATTACTTGAACAATACAATCTTCCTGCTGTTGTACTCTGCGGAGATGGTGCCCTAAAAGGTTCCGTTCGTTCTGTTGACGGAATTAATTTTCACGATCTGCTTGCAGATTGTTCAGATCTCTTAATAGAGTATGGCGGGCACAGCGCCGCCTGCGGTTTTAGCGTAAAAATAGACAACTTAAACTCTTTAAAACAAAAGATATATGAACTAATTCTCAGCAAAGAACCTATAACCACTGAGTCTCAGCTGATTATTGATCATTGTTTTACCGCTGATGAGTGGGTTACCGAAGAAGTCGCAGAGGCCAACAGTTATATTCATCCTTATGGATTTAATAATAATGAGCCGATTTATACTGTAAATTCGGCTTGTGAGTTGAGAAATATTCAATTCATTGGTAAAGAGAAGTCGCATATACGGTTTCAGGCAAAACTGAACGGCAATTATATAAATTGCGTAGGGTTTGGTTTTGCAGATGCGTTTCAAAAGAACAGCAGCTTCTCCAAAGATTGTACAGTAAAAGCGAAGCTTGCATTCAGCTTGAGAAACAACACCTATAATTCCCGAGAGACAAAGCAGCTGTTTTTACACGATCTCATGCTGGACTCAAAAGAAACCCAGCAGGGAAGATAATACAAAATAAGCTAACAAGTCGATATCTTTTGTTTTTTATTTAACTAAACATAATATACATTATGCGACATTGCTAAACTCGTTATGGTTTGCATAAAAGAAGGAAAAGCGATTATGAACCGTGATATTTATCAGGAGCCTCTTGTTGGGCGGTATACCAGCAAGGAGATGCAATATCTATTTTCAGAGCAAAATAAGTTTGAAACCTGGCGCAAATGCTGGATCGCCCTGGCAGAAGCGCAATACGAGCTTGGACTACAACTGATTAAGCCGGAAATGATTGCTCAGATGCAACAAAATGCAGCAGATATAGACTTTAAAATGGCCGCTGCGCGCGAGAAAGAAACACGCCATGACGTTATGGCCCACGTGTACACATTCGGCCAGCAATGCCCCCTGGCTGAACCAATTATTCACTTGGGAGCCACATCTCAATTTGTCGGTTGTAACACTGACCTGCTGATTCAAAAAAAGGCACTGGTTCTGATTAAAGCTTCTTTAGTCAATGTTATCAGTCAGTTAGCTAAATTCTGCAAGAAGCATAAAGGGCTCGCCACCCTCGGTTATACGCATTTTCAGCCTGCCCAACCGACGACTGTCGGCAAACGTAACACCCTGTACCTTCAAGACTTGCTGATGGACCTTGATTATGTTGAACATTTGGATAAACAGATCAAAGCCAGAGGAGCAAAAGGAACTGTCGGCACCCAGGCCAGCTTTATGGAATTGTTTAACAACGACCATGACAAAGTTAATAAACTTGATAAAATAGTCTCATTAAAGCTTGGATTTAACGATACATTTAAAGTTACAGGTCAGACATATACTCGGAAACTGGATATGAAAACAGCTGAAACTTTAGCTGGCATTGGCGCTACTGCTCATAAATTTGCTGTTGACTTGCGCCTGCTGTCAAACCTGAAAGTCCAGGAGGAACCTTTTGCCAAAAACCAGGTTGGCAGTTCAGCTATGGCCTATAAACGTAATCCCATGCGCAGCGAACGCATGACCGGTCTTTCACGGAAACTGATGGGCCTGCCTGCTGATTTTGCCGCTACCTACTCTAATCAGTGGTTCGAAAGAACATTAGACGATTCTGCCATACGCAGAATGGATATTCCGCAATCCTATTTGCTTGCAGACGCTGTTTTAAAGTTATTTATTAACATTACCGACGGAATGGTTGTTTATCCGGAACAAATCAAACGTCATCTTTTTCAGGAATTGCCATTTATGGCCACAGAAAAAATATTAATGGCTTGCGTCGAGAAAGGTGAAAGCCGCCAGGATATGCACGAGGTTATCAAGATCCATTCTGTTGAGGCAGGTCGTGTGGTCAAAGAACTTGGTAAAAATAATGATCTGCTGGAAAGATTGGGCACAGACAACAGGATACCTTTTAACACTGATGAACTTTTTGACATGATCACTGACACAGATCAGTTTACAGGCCGAGCTGAAGCGCAAACCGATCACTACATCGATACCTGCGTTATGCCACGATTAGAACCGTACCGCTCATTATTGACCTCGGAAAAGACAGATATCAGCGTTTGACAGCTCCCCTGCTTGTTATTGTTTTTTTCTTGTTTTATTTGACCTAATGATCAGTAAACAAAAGCCTTCATCTGAGTATGGCTCATACTTTAAGCAAATGCAGTGCTGCATTGATCCGGTGCGAATTGGCTTTTTGCGATTTTTACTTGAAGGCTATGACGAAATGGCCATTGTATCGACCATTAATAGTCGAGAAGGTACCATACTTTTGCGCTACGCAGGTTGTTTTGAGCCCCAGCTTTTAGCGATTCTGAAGAGTCTTGACGCCTACACAAAGCAGTGCAAATCAATCTAACAATCAATATTAACTAATTTATACAACATCCTGTAATCACACTACTATGTTAGATAACATGTCTTACTATATAGAAACTTTTGGATGCCAGATGAACGACAGGGACTCTGAAATTATGAATCAACTCTTGTCGGAGTCGTTTGTTCCAGCATCTAGCGTTGATGAAGCTGACATAGTTTTGGTCAATACCTGCAGTATTCGGCAAAAGGCTGAACAGAAGGCCCTTTCTCTACTTGGAACCTTGAGAATTTTGAAGGTTTCAAGACCCAATCTGCTGATCGGTGTCGTCGGTTGCGTAGCACAACAGGAAGGTGAGAAATTGTTAAAGCGTTTACCTTTTGTTGATCTGGTTATGGGAACGCAAAGTCTATATAACCTTCCTTCCTTTTTATCAGATATTCTTAACAAGAAAAAACGGATAGTTTCAGTCGAGCAGTCCGGCGATTTTGTTATCCCCCCTTTTCTTCCTGAATATGATAGCGGCCCCCCTCACAAACGATTTATTACTATTATGCAGGGGTGCAATAACTTTTGTTCTTACTGTGTGGTTCCCTTTACCAGGGGCCGGGAAATCAGCCGAAACTTTTCTGAAATTATTGATGAAGCCCGTCATCTTGCCAGTCAAGGCGTGCAGGAAATTACCCTGCTTGGCCAAAATGTCAATTCCTATGGCCGTGACAGCCATGGCAGACGACAACACACCTTCGCTGAATTACTCCGAGCAGTCTCTGACATCCCTGCGATAAAGCGGCTTCGCTTTACGACATCTAACCCTAAAGATCTTACCCCGGATCTCATGCACTGTTTTTCAGAGATTGACACCCTGTGCTCACACTTTCATCTGCCGGTTCAATCAGGCTCAAATAGTGTTCTCAAATTAATGAACCGCAAATATACAATTGAAAGGTATCTTGAACTCGTTGATCAATTGCGTGAAAACCGTCCTGATATTGCTATTACAACTGATATAATAGTTGGCTTTCCAGGCGAAAGTGACGAGGATTTTCAAGGAACCTATGACTTGATCGAAAAAATACGTTATCATGGCGCCTATTCGTTCAAATATTCTGATCGCCCCCAGGCCAAATCAGTTGATTTTGCTAATAAGGTTCCTGAAGAGATAAAAACTAAACGCCTTGCCTTACTGCAAAAGAAAATTGACGAAATATGCCTGGAGCGTAACCGGGAATATGTTGGGAAAACCATGGAGATCATGGTCGAGGGGGAAAGTAAGGGGCAGGAAAACCAATGGAATGGCCGAACAACAACCAACCATATTGTCCATTTTACGAGCCCGAGATCATATAAACCTGGCCATTTTGTGACTGTAAAAATTTCCGAGGCCTGCCAGAACTCATTACGAGGACATATTGATGATTGATCTGCACACTCATACTTTTTTTAGTGACGGGGAACTTGTTCCGGCTGAACATCTTCGCCGGGTTGAAGTGCTTGGCTATGAAGCCGTAGCCATTACTGACCATGCCGATTCATCAAATCTTGATTTTATTATACCAAGAATGGTGCAGGCAGCCCAGGATCTGAACAGGCACTCTTCTACTCTTTTGCTTCCCGGAGTAGAACTTACCCATGTCCCCCCTGCCCTCATGGCTGAGCTGACAGCCAAGGCACGCCAACTTGGTGCAAAAATTGTGGTTGGCCATGGCGAGACAATCGTCGAACCGGTTAAGGAAGGGACTAACCGTGCCGCAATAGAGGCCGGTGTCGATATTCTGGCACATCCTGGATTTCTCACAGACGATGAAGCTCGACTGGCAGCCCAGAAAGGCATACTCATTGAGCTTTCCGGCAGAAAAGGACACTCACTGACCAATGGCCACGTTGCAGCTCTTGCCAAAAAGCATGGCGCAAAGCTGGCTGTCAATGCCGATGCCCATGGCCCTGGGGATTTTCTAACCACCACAATGGCTGAGTTGGTAGCGCTTGGTGCCGGTTTGACAATTGAAGATTACGCTCAGATTCGCCGCAACATGAGCCAGATGGTCCAAAAAGTCCTTGATTAACCCTCACATGTTATTCATTAAATCGGGTTATATTCCCACCAACCTGTCTTGTTTGTCTTAATTTCTTTGGACAAAAACACAGGACATAGAGCGGGAATGCCTTAAATCCCGGCATACAGAGCAATCTGTTTTGATTTTTTCACTCCAATCCCTTTCACACGTTTAAGATCAGAAACGTTTGTCAACGGACCATGTTTACTGATGTACTCATGGATTTCTTCTGCCAGGTGCGGGCCAATACCCGGAATTGTACACAACAGATTGATTGATGCATGATTAAGTGGAATGGGCTTAAAAAACAGGGGCGCAATATCAGCTGGGAGGCTACAGCTCAGCGCCTGTAGAGACACAGTGTTCGTCTCCCTCTGTCGGCTGACGAAATAAAGCGCCCCACCCTCTTTGTCCGTTTGATAAGTAATGTCCGGAGGGTTTGTTGCAGAACGACCTGGCATTTGCAGAAAATTTGATTCAGCGGCAAAAAAAATGACCAACTGAAAAAAGGCAACACATAGGCCAAGCAGAACCAGAATTATCTGTCTGTTTGCAGAATCTTTGTTCTTGGATAAATGGCCGATATCGGGTCTAACAGCCACTTGCCTGCTTTGCATCTTTCGTGCTTCCTTTGTCCTTGAGAAGCTTGTAGGAGATGCTGTCAACCAAGGCCTGCCAACTCGCCTCAAGGATATCATGCGACACCCCGACAGTCCCCCATTGCGAATTCTGATCACGAGATTCAATAAGAACTCGAACCCTGGCGCCAGTACCATGTTCTGAGGCAAGAACCCTGACCTTATAATCATCAAGCCACATGTCTTCAAGTTGGGGGTAGAAACAGGTCAGCGCCTTGCGCAGGGCATTATCGAGGGCGTTAACAGGACCATCCCCCAGAGCGGCGGTATGAACAGTTTCGCCACCAACCTCCAGTTGAATAGTAGCCTCTGCTTTGAGATTATGCTCGTCCGTGTCTTTCTGATTAATTACCCGAAAACTTCGCAGCTCAAAAAAGATGGGCAATGTTCCCATAGCTCTCCGCATCAGCAACTCAAAAGACGCATCTGCCCCTTCATACTGGAACCCCTGATTTTCCAGGTCCTTAAGCCTTTTGAGAATTGTGGTTACCAAAGGGTCTGTTGAGTCAAGATCAAGACCGAACTTTTTAGCCTTATGCAGAATATTGCTCTTACCGGACTGGTCCGAGATAAGAATCCGCCTGATGTTGCCGACTTTCTCCGGGGTGATATGTTCATAGGTCAAAGGATTTCTTTTGACGGCTGAGACATGAATGCCGCCTTTATGGGCAAAAGCTGAAATGCCGACATACGGCTGATATTTGTTGTGGGGCAAGTTAGCCAGTTCATTGACAAAACGAGCAGTTTCGGTAAGCTTGGCAAGATTATCAGCCGCCGCAAATGATTGTCTCATTTTCAGAGCCAAGCCGGGGATGATAGAAGTCAGATTTGCATTGCCGCAGCGCTCTCCAAAGCCGTTCATTGTTCCCTGGACCTGGCAGGCGCCATGATGAACAGCGATCAATGAATTAGCTGTCGCTGTTTCAGAATCGTTATGGGCATGAATTCCTAGATCAGGATTCAGGCCCTTAGCCGCAAAGAAGGATTTTACCTCCTCAATGATTGTTGCTATTTCAAATGGCAGAGTGCCACCGTTTGTATCACACAGGACGAGACAATCTGCTCCTGCAAGATGGGCTTTGTCAATAGTGGCGAGCGCATACTCCTTATTGGCCTTAAAGCCGTCAAAAAAATGTTCTGCATCATAGAAAAGGTGCTCTACATGCGGCCGCAGATAACGCAATGATTCATCAATAATAAGCAGATTATCATCGTTTGAAATGCGCAAAGCAACCTCGACATGGACGTCCCATGTCTTGCCGAAAATTGTAACACATGGGGTCTTGGCGGCTAACAAGGCGTTCAGGTTCGGGTCCTGGTCCGTCCTTTTGCTGAACACACGTGTACTGCCAAAAGCTGAGAGCTTGGCGTGTTTCAAGGTGTAGTTATGCATCTCGTCAAAGAATTGCACAGAGGTAGGATTTGAGCCTGGCCACCCTCCTTCAATAAAATCTATACCCAATTCATCGAGCTTTAAAGAAATGCGGATTTTATCGGCAACCGAAAGGTTAAAATTTTCAGCCTGGGTACCATCCCTCAAGGTTGTGTCGTAAATTTGCATTGTAGTCGCCATCAGTTATTTTTAAATTTGAAAAAACCAAATTTAAAAATTGTCTTTTTCATGTAAGAGACAATAGAATCAGTATGTTGAAATATTATTCTTCAGCATGCGGCTGGTTTTGCTTGTCCAGGGCAAAGGCTTCATGGAGCGATCGAACAGCAAGTTCAGTATATTTTTCATCAATAACACATGAAACCTTTATTTCAGAGGTGCTGATCATGATAATATTAATTCCTTCTTTGGCTAAAATATGGAACATAGTTGTGGCAATACCGGAATGATTTCGCATGCCCACTCCAACTATTGATACTTTGGCTATGTTTTCAGAACCGCTCACGCTGCCGGCATTTACCTTCTCTGCTACTTCTTTCACAATCTCCATAGCCTTGGCATAATCAGTACGCGGCACAGTGAAAGTCATGTCGGTTAAATCACCGGCCCTGGTGTTCTGAATAATCATGTCAACAATAATGCCAGCATCAGAGATAGGTGTAAAGATTTTTGAAGCGATACCTGGGGTGTCCTTTACCTTTGACAGCGTTATCCGGGCCTCGTTTTTATTGTAGGTGACGCCTGAAACAAGCATTGATTCCATAGTTTTATCCTCCTCAACAACCCAAGTGCCTTCGGTCATCGTAAATGTTGATCGTACGTGCAACGGTACACTGTATCTTTTTGCTAGACTGACAGACCTGATATCAAGAACTTTGGCTCCAAGGCTGGCCAATTCAAGCATCTCGTCATAGGATATCCGATCTATTTTTTTAGCTGAAGGGCAAACATTGGGATCCGTTGTATAAACCCCTTCGACATCTGTAAAAATTTCACATTGATCGGCCTGTAGGGCAGCGGCGAGTGCAACAGCAGTCGTGTCTGATCCCCCCCTGCCAAGCGTTGTGATGTGATCATCTTCAGTTACCCCTTGAAACCCTGCAACAACAACAACTTTGCTTTCATTGAGATGCCTGGTAATCAATTCAGTGTCAATAGAAAGGATTCTGGCCTTGTTATGCATATGGTCTGTGCGAATTTTGACCTGGTCTCCCAAAAGAGATACGGCATCGTCGCCAAAACTTTTGACTGCCATCGCAAATAAGGCAATGGTGACCTGCTCACCACTGGATAACAACACATCAAATTCGCGGGGATCTGGAATTGCTTGTATTTCGGAGGCTAAACTAACAAAACGATTCGTCTCTCCTGCCATTGCCGAAAGAACCACTACCATCTGGTTTCCTTCTTTTTTTTGGGACAACACACGCTTAGCAACAGCCTTGATTTTCTCAGGGCTGCCGACAGATGTCCCACCAAATTTTTGAACAATTAAAGCCATATGTTTAAACTCTCCAATTTAATATTCTGCGTCTCTCTAATAATGGCATAAAGCCTGCAGTGCAAATATGCTGTAAAATGTGCTATACTAATAAAATGTGATTGCTGGTACTCGTTACAACAAACAGCAAATTGAGCAATTTACTACTAGGCCCAGGCTTTTGAAATAGTTTTTTTATTTTGTTCTCATTTTCTTCATTTTGTTATAGCAATACGTTACGACAAAAAATTAGCCGAACAGTGCATTCACCCTTGCCATGTTGTTAAGTTTTGGTTAATGAATTACCACACTTAAACATGATTCCTGCCAAAATGACCTTATGAGATTTATCAAATTTTTTCTTGTCACCCTTTCTGTTCTCTTTACAGTCACTGTTCTTTTTAACAATCTGATTGATGATGCGCAGAGTTCAGTTTTTGCCGCACTGTCAACGAGCATAGATCCCCAGATAGTAATTGGTGATCAGGAACAGGGCAAAAATGATGTCGCCGCAGACCGACAATTTCTCAGCACACAAGACCCCACCGCCTCGGCTCCCGAGAAGAAAAGAGTTACTATTTCTGGAAGGCTCAAACCAGGAGATACTTTCGATTCAGCCCTGCGTCGTGATAATGTGCCGACTGAAATGCGTACTTTTATCATCCATAGTCTCAGTGACAGATTAGATTTCAAACGATTAAAGCCCCTTGACACGTATACCCTTCAGCTGGATGCTTCCGGTAAACTCAACTCCTTCAGATACAATTCAGGGCCAATCGACAGTGTTTCAATTACCGGCACCACCAACGGCTATAAAGTGCAAGAGGATCCGATTGAACTTGAACGCCAACGTGTACTCATTATAGGCGAAATTCAAACCTCCTTATTTAATTCATTTGATGGCAAAGATGAGGATATTCGCCTTGTTTATGCTTTTGCCGACATTTTTGCGTCAAAAATCGATTTCAACACTGAAGTTCGAAAGGGCGATCGTTATAGCATCGTGGTTGATAAATATTATAAAGACTCAGAATTTGTCGGCTACGGTAAAATCCAACGGGCCTGCTACGAACCTGTTAATGGTCGTGTTTTTGAGGCCTATTATTATGTCCCCTCTGATGAAATTGCCGGCTTCTATTTCGACCAGAATGGCCAGGCGGTCGGCACGTCCTTTCTCCGCTCTCCGCTGCCCTTTGGTCGCGTATCGTCAAGATTTAGTTACAGGAGGGTACATCCGGTGACTGGTGTCATAAAACCGCATTTAGGTATAGATCTGGCGGCCCCTCGTGGGACCCCTATCATGGCAGCGGCAGATGGGACTGTTCTCTTTATCGGACGGAACAATGGCAATGGGAATCAAATAGTTCTAGGCCATACTGGCGGCTATAAAACCTATTATGGACATCTTTCACGGTTCAAAAAAGGGTTACGGCGCGGGGATACCGTCTACAAAAAAGACATTATAGGCTATGTCGGATCAACCGGTATTGCTACCGGACCGCATCTGGATTACCGGATCAGACACAACAATGTCTTCAAAAATCCCTTTTCGATTGAATTTAAGCCAAAAATTGTTTTATCGGAAACTCAATTAGCTGATTTCTATGCAGTCAGGAATCAACTTTCAGAACTAGCGACAATCAACGTGTCATCATCCTATACGGCAATTCTCCAGGTCAGCAAATTGACACTTTCATCGTCAAACCAGCTCATACTGCTATGACAACATGAATATAAAAATTAATACCTTTACCCAAAAGCAATGGTATTAATAACGCTAACAGATCTCACTATCAAGAATTCCATTGAGTTACCAAAACAGCAAAACCACAGCACCGTCTATTATTTACAGACAAACCGCCTCGGCGAACTGCATATCCACAAACTTCTCCAAGTCAATTAACTTGCCGATACCCATCACGTCGTGCATGTAGCGTTGAATAGTATCTAGATCCTCAAGTACTGGGCAGAGATCAGTCATTTTGATTCCGAAAGAATCGTTAAGAACATCCACCAAAACTTGTTTTTGCAAACCTAGTTTTTGCTGCGGATCGAGAAACGAGACAGCAATCTCAGCTGCCTGGTCCCTGTGCAGTTCAACAAATTTACCTGCCTGAACAAGCAAAGAGGTGAATTCATGCACCGCATCCGGAAATTTGCCAATGAAATCATCCTGAAAGGCCACAACACAGCAAGGATGGTTGGGCCATACCTGGGCCGATTTAAAAGTGAGTTCGGCAATACCATTGGCTATAGCACTGGAGCCGATGGGCTCGGCTACAATAAAACCCGCCACCTCTTCATTGTCCCTCATAATGTTTGGCATCTGAATGGGCGGCACAACCTCGAATCGGACATTTACCTCTTTCGGACCGGGAACACCAGGCCGCAACCCCTGTTTGCTCAAAAATTTATGGGCCAGCATATGGTGAATTGACATTTTGTGGGGGATATCAACGCTGCGGTTTTTGAAAAATGCCTCGTTTGAACCAAAATCATCATACGGTGTTTTCGTGGTGTGGACAAAAACGCTGCCGTTTTTGTGGGCTAAGAGGACAAGTTTTATCTTGGTGCCAAAGGCAAAAAGGTCCATGGCAATAGGTGCCAGAACAAAAGCGGCATCCACCTTGCCTTTCTCCAATGCCTCCTGTACCGGATTCCAGCCCGGCATGCAGGTTGTCTGCAAATCAAAATATCGCGGTGTTACCTCACCGGTGTCAATTTTATGTTTTAAAATACCCAATGCAAGGTGGTCAGTAATTTGGATGTGGGCAACCTCCATTTGCACTTTGCCATTGACTATTTTGTTGGTCCGTAATTCTCCTCCAGTCTCCTGCTTCGAGCCAAAGGCCTCTTCTATTTTCGCTTTAAGATTTTCTTCATCAAAAGGTTTTGCTATATGAGCATTAGCACCTTCCTTAATGGCCAGGGTTTCCTGTGCCTTATCCGCCTGCGCTGTCGCCATAATAAAAGGGATATCCTTAAAGTCATCCGCCTGACGCAGCCATTTAAGGAACTCCAGACCGTCCATATTCGGCATATTCCAATCGCTGAGAATCAAATCAATCTTCTGTTCCTTAAGTTTTTCGATAGCATCAAGCCCATCTAATGCGGTAACCACATTGTGATAGCCAATGCTATTGAGAATCTTAGTAATCATACGATGCATAATGGTCGTATCATCAACGATAAGAACTGAAATATCCTTGTTAAGGGGCATAAACTTCCTCTTTCTTAAATTAAAAATTTGATTATTTGTGAATATTCTACCACGGAGTAAACGAAGAACTGCAATTTTTTTGACAAATTCGAGATAAATATTTTTTTACAAAAACGAGAGTTCACTCTTCCTTGTTTTTGTCTTTATGACGCCTGGCAAGTTTATCCAACAATGACTCTTTGGCTTCTCCACTGTTATTTTGTCCTGCAAGATCTGCTTGCTGTTTTGACAACTGCGGCTTGTTAGTACTTTTTTTCTCCTGTAGGGCGTTAAGTAATGATTTTTTTGCTTCAGGCGGTTGCTTTTTCGTTAAACCTTCGTGAGTTGAAGAGTGCCCAGACGGTTTTTCTTGCGCAGGCACTGTGGGGGGTGAGGGCGAAGAAACCCTGTCTGGTTTCATTTCCTTTGGGGAGTCGTTTACTCTGCCAGTCTCTACGGAGTGTAGTGCTGGTTTAGGAGCCTTGGGAGATTGTTGAGGAGGCGGGACAGATGTTTTGGGCCTTGATATCGCGGGGATGGTTTGAACCGGTTTGGTTTGTGCGCTGACGGTTTTAGGTTTGGCAGCTACCGTTCGAGCAACTGGTGCTGCAGGTGCAGGACGAGGGGGTGTCAATCTCTTTACAGGAGGAGTACTCGCCGCAACTTTTTCCCACCCTTTTTTTTGGTAATAGATACCCTTCAGGTAATTCTGACTCTCAAAAGGTAATTCCAGGCCGCTTAAGTTTTCAGAGCCGCCGATAAGGAGCACGCCATCAGGCTCCAGAACATTGGCAAAGTTATTAAACAACCTCCGGCGATCTGCCTGTGAAAAGTAGATGGCGACATTGCGGCAAAAAATAATGTCAAACTTGCCAATATCCGAAAAAGGCTTCAGCAGGTTGATCTTGTTAAACTGCGCCATAGCACGGATTTCATCTTTTATACGCCATTCAGTGCCAATTTGATTGAAGTATCGATGCAGATACTGTTTCGGCAGTCCTCGCTCTACCTCAAACCGGCTATATTTACCATAGCTTGCCTGGGCTATCACTTTGTCCGAAATATCAGAACCGATAATTGTAATCTTGTAGGCTCTCCAATTTGCCAGCATTTCTTTCAGAGTAATGGCAATACTGTACAACTCCTGGCCGGAAGAACACGCGGCACTCCAAATCCTCAGAGGAATTGGCGTTGACTGATACTGCTGCCGCCGTCGGTCAATCAGCTCTGGTAAAACTTTATTACGCAGAAGATCAAATGGGGTACCGTCACGAAAAAAGAAGGTTTCATTGGTAGAAATTGCATCAACGATTATTTGCTTCAGCCTGCCGGACGAATCAGACTTTGCTTTATAAAGAAATTCACTGAAGGTTTGACACTTGGCTTGGCCTATTAGAGGTTTTAACCTGGTCTCAATAAGATACCCCTTGCTCTGGTCAAGATCAATTCCAGATATCTCGTAGATATACTGGGAGAATAACTTTATTTCCTCATCTGTTATTTTTATCATAATTTCTCAAAACGTTCACTCGAAGCCAAAATCAAACAGGTACATTTCGAGGGCTATCTCTCTTTTGGGCCCACCTGAATTGTTACACAGTTTTCATTATTTCATGAGCGATTCTCTCCAGTGGAGCAACAACATCGGCCAGTTTAGAATCAATAACAGCCTTAGGCATGCCGTAAACCACACAAGTCTCTTCGTTCTGGGCAATGGCGAACGTACCGCTGGCCTTGGCCACCTTCAAACCAAGTCTGCCATCAGATCCCATGCCAGTCATCACCACGCAGGTGGATTCAGCCCCATATTCACGGGCAACAGACCGAAAAAGGTAGTCAACAGCAGGTCGGCAGTTGTTTTCCTGCGGGTCGTTGGTAATCCGGATTATTTTAGTAAGCCCGGCACCGGACGCAACTTTCATCTGTTTGCCTCCAGGAGCAACGTAGACAGTATTGCTTTTGACCTGCTCGCCGTTTTCTGCCTCCTTAACAGTCAAGGCGCATTTGTTGTTGAGATTATTAGCCAGTGATGCGGTAAACATCTCCGGCATATGCTGCACCAAAAAAATAGGTACGCCAATATCTCCCTTTAATTGAGGAATCATTTCTGCCAAGGCCTTTGGACCGCCGGTGGAAACACCAATGGCGATGGCCTTGGATCTCTCAGTCCGTTTTTTTGGCTTTGTGGCGGTATAACCGGCATTCTTGACCGCCGCTGCCACCTTGTCGATCTTCTGACTGCGAGGAGCAGCTTTTGCTGCCATCCCGGATTTGGCGTACCTTTGTTTTATCTCCAGACTGCGACCATATGCCTGCAGGGCAAGCTGCAGCTGCCTGGCGAGGTTCTTCCTGTTTTCGTCCGGCAACTCTTCATCCGGCTTGGCAATAAAATCAAAGGCACCAAGTTCAAGGGCCTGTAGGGTTATCAAACTGTCGTGCTGGGTTTTTGAGCTTAGGATCAGGCAGTCTGAGGCTAGGTTCTCCTTCTGAATTTCCTTTAGAACCTGCAAGCCGTTCATTTCAGGCATTTCAATATCAAGGGTCAAAAGATCCGGTTTCAAAAGCCTGATTCGTGACATCGCTATTTTACCGTTGTTGGCAGTCCCAACCACCTCAACATTTGGAAAGGACTCAAGAATATCGCAGACAATTTTCCGATAAAATATCGTATCATCAACAACCAAAACTTTTATTTTCATAACCCTCCAGAGACATAAGAAAAAAATTGAACGATAAAGAATAAATTCGTGTAGCGAGTTTGTCAGTTTTGGCAGTGATATTTTTTAACCTTTTAACGTAATCATTTATCCAGTTCTTCAGCCAATACAGCTTCAACATCAAGCAGTGCCAGAATCTCATTTTTTGCGGTATGCACAACCCCCTTGAAGAACTTTCCCTGGGCTCCTTTAATATTCGAGGGTGGGTCGGCGATATCCTTGATCGGTGTCGTTAGAACATCTGTGACTCTGTCCACCAGTAAGCCTATATGCTCATTCTGAGAATTTACAATGATGACCCGGCTCTCGTCCGTGATGGTAGATGGATCAAAACCGATTTTTCGGCTCTGATCAACGACAGTAACGATTTGTCCCCTGAGATTCATAATACCGACAACATAATCCGGGGCCAATGGCACCTTGGTTATTTGCAGGTCCTGGTTAATTTCCTGCACAATGCTGATATCCAGGCCACAGAGGGTGTCTTCAAGATAAAAGCAGGAAAGCTGAATGGATTCTCCGTCCTGGGTTGTTTGCTGACTATCAGTTGTTCCCACGGCATTCTCCTTGTTCTAGTGCTTTACAGCTTAAACTGCCCAACCAGCTCTTTTAATTGCTCGGCCAACTTGCTTAAGTCACCTGCGCTTTGCTGGACCTGGGAACTTGAGTTGCTCATTTCATTGGCAGCTTCATTGACCTCAGTTATTTCTTTGGCAACCTGGCCTGCGGCCTCAGTCGTTTGAGTTACATTTTCATTAATCTCCTGCAACCCCATGGAGGCCTGACCTACGTTCTCAGAAATTTCTTTGGTGGCGGCATTCTGCTGTTCCACGGCCGCAGCAATGGCAGAAACAACTTCATCCACCATGTTGATGGCCTTGCCGACCTCCTCAATATCGCTCACGGTTGAACCGGTGGATGTTTGAATTCCCTGCAGTTTTTTAGAGATATCACCGGTGGCATCAGCTGTCTGCTGGGCAAGTTCTTTAATCTCGTTGGCGACAACAGCAAAACCTTTTCCGGCTTCACCAGCTCTGGCCGCCTCAATGGTGGCATTCAAGGCCAGCAGATTGGTCTTGTCAGAGATGGCCTTAATGGTTTCCGAAACAATACCAATCTCTTCAGCCGCTTTACCTAGTTCATTGACCTGGACAGAGGCCTGTTGGGTGCGCTCTACGGCATGACTAGCACTCTCTTTGGCCTGGGCGGCGTTCTGCGCTATTTCGGCAATACTGGAACTCATCTGCTCTGCACCGGAAGCTACCGTGCTGACATTGGTAGACGCCTGTTCCATAGAAGCAGCCACAGAGTTCATATTGGAATTCATCTCTTCGGCGGCAGAGGCCACAGTGTTTGATTTCGATACCGTGGTTTCTGCGTTGGATGACATTTGATCAGCAATGCTTGCCATTTCGGTGGATGAGGAACTCAAGGTTTCCGTGCCACCGTTGATGTCGCCAACAATCCCTTTGAGTTTTGTCACCATAGCATTTAAAGCCGTAGCCAGTTCGCCAACTTCATCCTGCCGATTTAAATCAATGATCTGGGTGAGGTCGCCGTCGGCAACAGTAGCAGAAAAATCCACTCCCTTGCGCAGCGGCACAGTAATGGAACGCGCTACAAAGAGACCAAGAATGACTGACAGAACAGCCACGATGACAGCTATGGTTGTCATCACAACGGTAGACTTGTTCGCTATGGCTTCATTTTCAGCGGCAGCTATTTTGGCATCATCAAGATTCATAGTAATTAACGCCTCAATAGCGTCTTGTACTTTACCGGCGGCCGCAGCAGCTTCACCTTTAAAAATAGCCAGCGCCGCCTCCACCTTATTGTCATGTGCCAACTGGATCATTTTCCCCATTAGCCCCATATAGGCTTCATCCGCAGTCATGTAATTCTGAAGCAGGATTTTATCTTCCTCGGTCCAAATGCTTTTGGCAAACTCAGTGCTGGTCTTATCACTTTCGTGGTCCAACTGGGTAATCATTTCACTGTACTTCTGTCGTTCCTCGGCGGTCGTGGCATAAATCACCCCACTAATATTGACCCGCATTCGCTGAAACGTTTCAATCATGACACCCAACTGACTGATCGGAACGGTATGTTCCGTGTAGAGTACAACGTCCGCCTGGTTAATCTTATGGATATTGACCACCCCGACCCAACCGATCACTCCGGCTAACACCGCCACCAAGATAAAACTTGAAACAAGTTTCTTGCCAATTTTTATGTCGTCGAACCATTTCATAACTGTTCTCCTTTTGGTTTAAATCCTAAAGTGTTTAGCCTGACAGAATTACGGAAGCAGGTAAACTGTTAATATATAAAAAAACCTATTTAAACTTTTGTCTGTCCAGCGCCCGGTGGTGGATGTGACACTCGTTCCCTTATGCTCTGCATCAGATTTTCTCGGTCAAGCTTGACCTGATACTCATCAATACCGACCTTCTCACCTTTAACAATATCCTCTTCGCCGGCAAGGGATGTGAGGGCAAGAACCGGCAGGTGGGCAAAACGCTCATCGCCTTTAATTCTGCTGGTGAGTTCAAAACCATCCATGTTGGGCATTTCAATGTCGGTGACCACAATGCTTATCTGATCAATATGTTTATCCAGCACCTGCAGAGCCTCAACACCGTCCATGGCTTCAAACACCCGATACCCGTCTTCTTCAATAAAATGTTTGACCTGCTCCAGGAAAAACCGAGAGTCCTCAACCAGCAGGACCGTATCTGCTCCGCTGCCGCTCACCAGAGAAGCATCCGAAACCTGTCTTGTATCTTCAGTTCGCTCCTCAAACCACTGTGGGTTAAGAGTTTCCATAAAACCAAAAACATCAACCATCAGAGTAGTCTCATTGTGAATAATTGCGGAGCCACTGATACCTGGTTGCTTCAGAGTTTCCTCGTCAATTTTCAAATCCAGTTCCACAACATCAAGAGGCGGCACAGCCAGAAGGCCTACCTCGTGGCCTGCCACAACAAAAATAATAACAATCAGATCATCTCGGTCCTCAAGGGCATCGACACTGGCCACCTCTTCTAAAGCATATATTGAGAGGGAACCGCCCCGGTACTGGACAACCTTTTTCCCGCCCTTAAATTCAATATCACTGCTTTTGATCTGTTCAACTCGGAGTACAGTGTGCAGTGGCACAGCACAGTATTCATTCGGACCGTTATGGAACATGAGTAAGGTCTGGCGTGTGGCGCCTTCTTTGGCCTTGAGTTCGGCAGCTGCGAGCTGTTTGGCCCGTTCGGTCTCTGCCATAGTTCGCAGTTCGGCTGCTCTGCCCAGGCCTGAAATGTCGAGGATCAGGGCCACATGGCCATCACCCATGATTGTCGCACCAGCGTACATCTCAAACTTGTTCAAATGACGCCCTAAGGGCTTGACCACGATTTCCACCGTGTCATGAAGCGTGTCCACCACAAGTCCGTACTTATGAATTCCAGCCTGCACCACCACAATCTTAACATCACTTGTATGGCTTGCCCGCCGTTCATCATTGGCCGCGGCTTCTGCTGCTGTTTCGTCAACGACAGCGGTTTGATCTTCGGTGCTTTCCTCGCTGTTATCCGTTTGTTTGACAGACCGGAGAACGCGTTCATCAGCAAGCTGCTGCCGCTTGTCCAGCTCGTAAGTGCCGGTACGTGAATTATAATAGGTCTTTTGCAGCTTCAGTACATTACTGAGCTGCAGCAGGGGAATCAGTTCCCCGCGCAGAATGAGTACCTCGGCATCACCCACCTTCTCAATCTTCTCACGTACTTCTGAGGCAGGAACCTGAATGAGTTCTCCCACATTAACCTGCGGGATGGCATACCGTTCGCCACCGCTGGAAACTAACAGGCAGGCAATAATGGCCAGGGTGAGGGGCAGCTTGATACGGATAACCGTGCTCAGGCCAAGCTCAGAGATAATTTCGACCTGACCGCCTAAGTGGTCAAGGTTGGTTTTTACTACATCCATGCCAACGCCACGTCCTGAAACATCTGTTATCTGCTCCGCGGTGGAAAGACCAGGCAGCATAATCAGGTTAACCTTTTCCTTGGCCGACATGGCCTGGACATCATCAGCACTGATCAGGCCCTTATTGATAGCCTTCTCAGCAATCATCTCAGGGTCAAGCCCTTTACCGTCATCATGTATTTCAATAATGACCTGGCCCGACTCATGAAAAGCCTTTAAACAGATTGTCCCCTTTGGGTCCTTTCCCTTCTCTCTTCTCACATCAGGAGTTTCAATGCCATGATCTGCCGAATTCCTTACCAGATGCGTAAGAGGATCGCCCAGGCTCTCGATAATTGTTTTATCAAGTTCCACCCCTTGGCCTTCCAACTCCAGTTCCATCTCTTTGCCAAGATCCTTGGCCATATCCCGGACAATACGCGGAAACTTATTAAAGATATTACCCACCGGCTGCATGCGGGTCTGCATGATGGTCTCCTGCAGTTCGGAGGTGACAAGATCAATACGCTGTCCTGCTGCGGTAACAATCTGCTTGTCACCTGTGCTAATTGCCTGAATAAGCTGGTTTCGGGCAAGCACCAACTCTCCGGCCCTGTTCATTAACTGATCGAGAATACCGACACTGACCCGCAAGGTATCAGGCTGAGAGACCGCAGATTTGGCGGTTTTTTTCTTTTTGCCGCTCGATTTTTTCGTTGCTGTTTTAGGAGACGACTCCGGCTCTTCGGGTGCTGGAGTTGCTGCTTCTGTCACCGGTTCTGGCTCAGGGGTTGTCGTCTCTTCTGTGGAAGCGCTGTCCTCAATAGTTTTTGGAGCATTCTGCGCGTCAGGAACAACATGGATGGACTCATCACCAAGCCCAAACACACTGCCGACCAGATCCTGCTCAATGATAGTACAGAACAGAACATACATGGGCAGTCGAGTGGAAATCGCATCATCGTCTAAATCGCCGACTGCAGCCATTGAAACGATAAGATCAAGAATTATCCCGCCATCTTCCAGCAGTTTCAGAAGCTCAAGTGGTGTCTTATTCTGGCGCTCCACATCTTTTATCAGATCAAACTCAAGGATATAGATAAGCTTACCGCCCTGCCGTCCTTTTTTCAGATCAAACTCTGTCAGTGAAAAAGTTACCGGTACATCTCCATGACCTATTTCTATCTGGTTGTTGACGCTTCCCTTCTCATCTTCCGGCAAAGAACCTGTGGTCAAACCAATCAAAGCCACAATATGCCCAGAGATGTCCATATCATTACTTTCGAGCACATTGTCCAAAAGTTCACCCAGATAATCAAAGGCAACCAGTACCGTATTGACAATATCAGAGGTAGGAACCATCTGTCCGTTACGAATCATATCAAGAACATTCTCAATTTTATGGGCCAGTTCTTTGATATTTGTCAAGTTCAGGAAACCACCACCACCCTTAATTGAATGAGCAGCACGAAAGACTTTATTGATAAGATCCTCTTCAACATTTTCTCCCTGCCGTTCAACTTCAAGGAGGTCGGTTTCGATATCTTCCAGATGCTCCTTAGATTCCTGGACATACATCTGCAAGGTTTCATCTTCGATAATTCCGGCCATAACCTATCTCCATTTTTTCGAATATTTCATGTTCAGCAACACAACAAAAGCAGTGATTTAAGATGATTATTTAATAATAAAGTGCTTATCAAGACGCATGTTTTTGAGCAGTTTGAGGATATCATCTGAAATATTGGACAGCTCAAGACTGGCATTATCCTTCTGCAAGGAATTGTGGGCTGCTATGAGCACACCCAGCCCCGAGGAATCAACCATTTTCACGTTCTCAAGGTCTACAGCCAACTCCTTGACGCTGCCATCCAAAAGATTCCGTAACTCTTTCTTAAAATCTTGGGCCATGGACGCCACGATGTTCTGGTCAGGCTTTACAACAACCTTTGTTCCTTCTTTCGTCACTTTGCTCATGCTATTCTCCTTCCTCATTTTCCGAGTTAACCTGGATATTTCATCCTGAATGGTTTTTATGAGACAGTGCCACCCAGATTTTTCTTTATCAACTTCACCTCATTCCCTTGTTTATTATATGTTACCTCATCAAAGTATTGATGCATAATGGTAATTCCTCTGCCACAACAGGACAAGATTGGGCCATCATGAACTTTACTGCCATAATTAACCAAACCGCGTCCTTCATCCTTTACCGTGACAACCAAACGGTTGTTCTGAGTATAGAGTTGGAAAACAATTTGTTTACTCTGATCATACTGAGAACCATGCTTGACTGCGTTGGCAAGCGCCTCACGGATACCAAGCTGAATGTCAAAAGAAAATTCCTGCAACTGCAACGACCTAAGATATTCATCCACGTCACGGCAGGCCAAATCAATATTGTCTAACTGAGCGGACATAGAGATGGAAAATCCTGTAGCCATCTTTTTTTTTTCGTAAAAGTCAGCCATCTAAACATCAACCCCCAAGAGGACAACATCATCCTCAAGGTGCTTAGGAGAGATAAAATAACGAGTAAGTTCTGCGGTTGACTTTGTCACAGATAGTTGTCGGCTCTGTTGGGCTACGCGCAGGAACTCATTCATACCTTGCGACCTGGTCCTTACAGGCTCTTCAAATGACTCAATCAAACCGTCTGAAAATATGAATATTCTGTCACCTGCGCCAACACGAATCACTTCACTTTTCAAAATAGCATTGTTGAAAGCGCCCAAAATATCACTGTTTGGCTCGATCCAGTAAGGTTCTCCCTGTTGCGGCATAAACAAAATGGGTAAATGCCCAGCATTTACCACTGCCAGGACATTATGTGTCCGATTCAGGGTGGTATAAACAGCAGTAAGATGCTGCCCCTCTTTAAAAAGAGATGTAAGAATCTGGTTAATAATCCTGACCGTTTCATCCGGCGTGTGAAGGATTGATGAATTTTGGCGGACAAGGGCCTTGAGTGCCGAAGTGGCAAAAGAGGCTGAAATGTCATGGCCGCTAATATCTGCCACTAAATAACCACAAATACCTTTGGCAATGGAAAACACGTCATAAAAATCACCACCCGCCTCAAGTACCGGCAGATAACTCACAGCAAAATTGGCCTCCGGGATTTCATCCGGGCTGACCAGGATGGACTGCTGGGCTTCACGCATCTGCTGGAGCCGCATTGCTTGTTCTTTGATCACTTGTTTGTAGGCAAAACCAAGCTTAAGGCAATTTCTTACTCTGGCTTCAACCTCTGGCTCCTGATATGGCTTGGTAATATAGTCCCAACCTCCGATCGTAAGCCCTTTAACTTTACTTTCCACATCTTCTTTACCGGATACAAAAATAACTGGAATCTCGCTGGTAACAGGACTCTTTTTTAGCTTTTCACAGGTTTCAAAACCATTTTCTCCCGGCATGACAACATCAAGTAGAATGAGATCGGGATTCTCATTAACAGCTATCTCTCTGCCGGTCACACCGTCTGCTGCTTCAAGGACGCGATAGTTCATATTCTCGAGCATATTGACCAAAAGGGTTCGGCTGAATTGTTCATCTTCAATAATCAGGATAGTAATTTCGTTAGTTGTCATTACAATCCCCTTTGATTACCTGATCGAGAAAACACTGTAATTTTTCAACATCAAAAGGTTTGCTCATAATAACACTCACTCCTGCATCAAGAGCAGACTGATGGTCCTGCGAATCATCCTGGGTTGTAACCATAATGATGGGAAGATCATCCTTGCAGTACGTCGCTCTGGCCTTTCTGGTGAGCTCTATGCCGGTAATGTCCGGCATATTAAGATCGGTGCACAGAGCAAGAGGTTTCTCTTTCTGCAGCCAGCTCAGTGCCTCTGCCGGATATTCGAACAGCACAGGCTCGTAGCCAAGATCATTAAGAATCCTGCGATAAATGTTGAGAATCATTTTTGAGTCATCAACAGCACATATCTTACCACGCAGGGTACTTTTGCCAGCAGCAGCCTGCGCAAGGATCTGCTCCGCGAACTTAACCATGCCTTGATCGTTCAATAATGTGATAAAAACATCCTTAATCTCAGGATGGGCCTTGTTGGCTAAATAGGTAAATGCCACCTCCCGAAAAAAAATTTCTCCCGTGAGTCCTAAAAAAAGATTTTTCGACTTGCTGTCGACTACCGCTTTTGTAATACGTGCCGCTTCAGCATCACCTCGACTGACCATGTTCTGAATGCCGCTGAGCAAAGCTTCATCAAGGTTATGATCAATGGCCTGGGCCGCTGCCAGTCTAACATCCTCTACTGGATCGTTAAGGCCAGAGGCAAGGACATAATCACCTTTTCGTCGCGGTAGAGATGCCAAGGCTTCATAGGCGGCAAATCGAACATTGGCATCCTTTGGGTGGCTGTTTATCAGGTTCCTGATAGGTTGATTCGCAGCGTTATCGCCGATTTCCTGCAAGAGGTTTAAGGAATGGATTTGTAAATCTACATCATTAATATCAAGATTGTCCGTCAATAGCGGCACAGCCTTGGCTCCAATACTACGCAAAACCCCCTTACTGTAGTTCCTTAACGATGCTTTGCCAGTTGTCAGGATTTTGTTGAGTTGATGCAGGGCTGTCTCATCCTGCACAGCTCCGAAAACATCCATAATATAATGGTCTACAGTATCACTTTTCCCCAATCCGCCAGCCAGGCTTTCCATGGCGGCTGGTGTAGCAAATTGCCCAAGTGCGGCAATTGCAGCGCTTAAAAGTTTCTGATCGTGGGCGTTCAAAAACTCAGCCACGTCACTGATTGTTTCTGGTGCGCCTATGGCGGCAAGAGATTCAAGAACAGCACAGAGAAGCATCGTGTCACTGGAACTATGTAAAATATGAATTAAAACCGGACCAGCTTGCTGCAACCTCATATTGCCGGCCAACTGGACATAGTATATTTGTTCCACGGATTTCTGTTTGAGATGCCGTACTAAAACAGCTGGATTATTGAAGACCTTGGATAAGATTGTTTCGGGCAGTGTTGGGTATAAGTCAACAACTTGAGGATACGTGACAGAAAGTGAGACAAGAAGAGAAATAGCTATAGTGTCATCACATTTACTAAGTTCATAGAGAATACGGCGTTGAGACTCAACATCAAAACTGACAAAATAACTGAGAACTATTTTGGCTTTGATAAGGTCGCGGCTGCGAATATTCTGCAGAATCTCCTGCGTGGCATCCCTGCTGTCAACTCCTACCATTACCCACTTACCTCCTATGACAGGTATCAATTACGATGTAATGTATGGCTTACTAATTTGGGACGTTATCATGTCACTAAAGCCATTGACCCAAAATACAAAGAGCCTAGTTAAATGATGCGCAGAAAAACACAAAAAAACAACACGATAAAAATGGATATAAATCTGATATGTAAAGTATCGGTTTTGGAATGAAAGGAGGTAGGTTCTGAGATTAATTTTTTTATGGTTTAAACCACATTTTTTCCGGATATTTTTACGATGAAGATCAACGGTTCCCGGAGTTACAGTTAATAATTCGGCAATATCCTCAGAACTCTTGCCCTGTTTCACTAAATTGGCAACCTGAATTTCAACAGGAGTCAAATGCAGTTTCAAAGAAAACATGTTGCGAGCAAAGGGAGAAACAATCTCCTTAAGATTGTCCGAGAGAATATCCAATTGACTCCGTTGCCTTTCACTCAGTCGCGAGTTCTTCAACATACCGAGATAAGGATCAATGAGTTGCTTTATTTGGGAAACAATACGCTTTTCATACTCTCGTTTATCTTTATCTCTCTTTTCGAGCAACACCTTGAGAGCGACATTGATCTCTTCGAGTCTGGCGTTCTGCTTAGCCAGATATATTTCATTTTTCTGCAGCGTCTTTTCTGACCGTTTTCGTTTCATAATCTATTCTGCCATGGCGCGATTTATTTCCTTAAGTTCTTCGGTTCGCCCCCAGACACGACGCTCAAGGTCGTTTTGTGCTAGAACAAGATTCTCTTCAAGCATGGTTCTCCGTTCAACTTCTCTCTTGTAGCTTTCTATTGTCATGGCAAGTTGATTTTGTTGAAACTCCAGCGACATTCACCAATTCTGTGCTTCCAAAATGGTATACCCAACCTTCTGCAAAATAGTTCGCAGCAGCATTTGGCTTGAGAGTTCATCCTCAACGATCAGGGTGGTTTGTCTGACAGGCGGGGAAGAGACATTCGTCATAAAATTGCATTAACCCCATTTTTAAGCTCTTGTATAAGCCCTTCATAGTTCCTATTTTCTCCATCCTTGGCTGAGAGTTCTATTTTTCGTGCAAGTTCAGACCACTCAGTTATACCGGCATTCGAAAGGGCGCCTTTAATACTGTGTGAGGCCTTAATAAGGGCAGTAATATCATTTTGGGCCAGGGCATTATCAGCATTTATGAATTCCAGATTCAAAGACTGAGTGAGAATGCTTATCATTGCCTCAACTTGTTCTGCACCAAAATTATAGGTAGCCTGCAAATAATTTCTGATGTACTCAACCGTAACTGGACTCATAGCATCTTCTTATTTTACTGAAATATATTTATGGATGCATAAAGTCTTAGCAAGCCAACTTATCACAAGTTTAATGCTACTCAGGAAGTAGAAACCAGGGCAATTTAATCAGTTCAAAGCCCATCACTTGCAGGTCTTCTTAGAGTATTAATCCAAAACTTTTCTAAGTTCAGAGTACCACAAAATTACAATACTTTTCTAAAATTTTTTATGATAAAATAGAGTTTCTAGTTTCTTTTCAGAAGTGTTCATTGGTGATCAAAATTCTTTTAAGTAGATATGACAGAATTTTATGGCCCCCGAAACCTTACTATTTTAGTTGTCGAGGATAATCCGTTCAATCTGGATCTTCTCAAAATGATCCTTGAAAAGGAAGGTCATACGATGCGGGTCGCTATTGACGGCATTGAAGCATTAGAGGTGTTGGACAGTGATGTTGACGTTATACTGATGGATGTACAAATGCCAAGAATGGACGGAATCCAGACAACAAAGCTTATTCGACTTTGTGAAACAGGTCACATTGAAGAAACCGACAACTACTACGAAATACTTGTACGCCTTCAGAAAAAAATTAAAGATCGTCATGTGCCTATTATCGCCATAACAACCCTCGCTAAAACCGAAAACCAAGGTAGGTGCCTTGATGTCGGCATGGACGATTATATTACTAAACCATTAGATCAGGAGAAACTTTCTTCAGTCTTGGCACGTTTGACAGGCAAGCAACCTCAGCGACCGCCCATTAAACTTACAGCCAATAGACATTCCCCAGATTACTCCTTCCTGCTTCCTGCAGACAGAAATAAAGTTATAGCTCACTTACAAAATACATATGGGCTTGATATTAAGACCATTACTCATATGCTGACTATCCTTAAGGCAACCTTATGTGAAGAAATCGGCAAGGCAGAAGACTATCTGACCACATGCCATTTCTCAGAACTATCCAAAGTGGCTCACACCATCAAAGGAGCCTTGAAAAATGCCGGGATTAGTGAATGGGCCGAGATTGCCCAAACAATTGAAAAACAAAACCTACCGGAAACTAAAGAGAATAAAGCGGAGCTGACAACTCTGCTGCAAAACTTGAAAGCAGGCCTTGCTGCTTTAATGGAGTAGCTGCTCGAAACCGAAGAAACAGGAAACAGAGCTACTTGGAGGTTCTCTCAAGATGGAAACCTATATGCAGCAAACAGATATTATTGGAGTAAATCATGCCACATTCTCTTAAAGGGCCTTCTACAGGAACGCCGGTAGAAAAACAATTGATATTGATTGTTGCTGACACGGAAAAGCATGGTCTTTTAGCATCTACTATTATGTCTTTCCCAGATTGCTCCGTTCAACAGATCAAAGCAGATGCCGCTGATGTTGAATCAATCAAGGGAATTATGCCTGACATGATAATTATTGATATGCAAAAGTCAGTCTCCAACGCCTTTAATCTTTGTGCAGAATTAACTTCAGATACAAGCTTAAACATCCCTGTAATTTTTAGTGGCGCACTGACAGAATTACACGAAAAAGAAAAAGTCTTTGAGGTTGGCTGTTTTGACTTTATTACTCAACCGTTTTCTGTGCCTGAGGTGCTTATTCGAGTTAAAAATTGTCTTATGCTGCGACAGTATCAAAGAGAGCTTGAAAACATGATACATGATCGTACTGTTGCGTTACAAAATCAAAAAGACAAATTTGAACAGGAAATACAACAGCACAGCAAGGACGAAGCAATCAGATATAATCAATTCAAACTGTTGTCATTAAGTTCTGATATCGGCAAAGCTTTAGTTCAAGGGAAAACGATTCCAGAGACCTTAAATGACTGCTGTGAACTGATTGTTCATCATTTGGATGCGGCCTTTGCTCGAGTCTGGCTCATTGATGATGCCCCGGATACCTTAACATTGCATGCCAGCGCCGGGATGTACACCCGCATTAACGGAGATCACAGGTACAAACCCATTTCCAGTGGCAATAAGATTGGTAATATTGCCTTAACCAAATCACCACATATAACGAACGACATTATTGATGATCCCCAGATACTAAACCAGGAATGGGTCAAACGAGAAAAGATGGTTGCCTTCGCAGGACATCCGCTACTGGTTGACGACACAGTCATTGGAGTCGTAGCCATGTTTTCACAAAAACCTCTTTCCGACATGGTCATTAAATCACTGGAGAATATAGCTGATGGAATCGCCCTGGGAGTACAGCGGAAGTTAACTGAGTCCGCACTCATTGAAAGTGAAAAATTACATAGGGAAGCGCAAGAAATCGCCCATATTGGCCATTGGAAATTCAATATTACGACCGACGAATTGTCATGGTCGGATGAACTGTATAAAATATTCGGCATTTCCCAAAATTCTACTTGGCCTTCATACGACGCTTTTCTTCAAAACGTCTATCCAGAAGATAGAGATTTTGTGGCAAAGGCCTACAGTGATTCTGTCAAAAATAAGACGCAATATGACATTGTACACCGTATTCTTGACCAGGATGGCCGCCTAAAATATATCCATGAACGATGTAATACAGAATACGATGCTGATGGTGCACCCTTATGGTCAACAGGAACAGCCCAGGATGTTACTTCCCTGCATGAAGCCTTGGAACAATTCAGCACAGTACTCGACAGTCTTGACTCTCTTGTGTACGTGGCTGACATGGATACTTACGAAATTTTGTTTATTAATAAATACGGTCGTAATATTTGGGGTGATATTACCGGAAAGACCTGCTGGAAGTCAATGCAGACTGATCAAAGCGGACCGTGTGACTTCTGCACTAACGATAGGCTGTTAGGTGCGGATGGCTTACCTCTTGCCCCCATTGTCTGGGAAATTCAGAATACTGTTGACAATGAATGGTATGAGTGTCGAGACCAAGCTATTCGATGGCTGGACGGACGACTGGTTCGTATGGAAATTGCCTCAAATGTAACCCAGCGTAAGAACGAAGAACTCGAAAGAACAAAACTTGAAGCCCAACTTCGCCAGTCGCAAAAAATTGAATCAATCGGCACACTGGCCGGTGGCATTGCCCATGATTTCAACAACATATTGACAGCAATTATAGGCTATGCTGATCTGGCTCATGAAGATATGAACAACCCTGAATCACTTGATCAATGTATTTCTCAAGTCATTGATGCAGCGGAGAGAGCCAGAAGACTTGTACAGCAGATACTTACCTTCAGCCGTAAGACTGAGCAGGGAAAACACCCTCTGCGAGCATCCCTGGTTGTCAAAGAGGCCCTAAAACTCCTCCGCTCTTCAATTCCAAGCACAATAGCCATTAAAGAAGATATTCGCTCTGAAGCCCTTGTCCTGGCTGATCCTACCCAAATCCATCAGATTGTCATGAATCTCTGTACCAACGCCTATCATGCCATGCGAGAGACTGGCGGTACAATCACAACTGTCTTAAAAGAGGTCAATCTGTCAAAAAATGAACTTTCCAAGTTACACGTTTCCGCAGGCAACTATTTACAACTTACCATAATCGATACCGGCACTGGTATGGATGAAGAGACTAAAGCAAACATCTTTGAACCTTATTTTACGACAAAGGAGCTAGGCGAAGGAACCGGCCTTGGTCTGGCGGTTGTTCATGGTATTGTAACAAGCTGTGGAGGCTTCATTCAAGTAGACAGTAAAATAAATCAAGGAACAACGTTTAGTATATATCTTCCGATATGTGACGATGAATGTGTAGAATTACCATCTAAGTCGGAAGGACCTGTAAGAGATGGCAACGAACGAATTATGTTAGTTGATGATGAGCTCAGTATCTTAGAAATGATGACAGCACTTCTCACTCGTCATGGTTATAATGTATTTCCTTTCTCCAACGCCGTCCAAGCCTCCCAAGAACTCGAAAAAAATCCAAATCAATATGACCTGCTTATAACTGATATGACTATGCCATACATGACCGGTGTACAACTTTTTCTGAAAGCCATGGAAATACAACCCAAACTGCCGGTTATTCTTTGTACCGGCCACAGTGAACAGATTAATCGCGAAAAAGCCTTGGTTATGGGCATTAACGCCTATTGCGAAAAACCGCTAAATTCACAACAGCTGTTGCATACGATCAGAAAAGAGCTTGACAAGGCAGCTGTTTTCGGGCTCCGTATTTTGCTGGTTGATGACTTGCAGTTCAATGCAGACCTGGGGAAACATGTTTTAGAGCAATTAGGGTGCAAGGTGACAGTCATGACCAGTGGCCAAGATGCCATTGATCTTATGACTATGACTCCGGATGAATTTGATGTCATTATTACCGACCAGAATATGCCAAACATGACAGGCCTTGAGTTAGCGGAGAAGTCATTGGCAATTCGTCCTGATATCCCGATTCTTCTCGTAACGGGCGACAATGACACTTTTGACGAAGAGTTGGTTAAATTATCAGGCATCAGTGCTGTACTTGGAAAACCATTAGATGAGAGCGCTCTCACCGCTGCCATTTGCACGGCGAAAACAAATAATATTTGTTTTCAGATTTAATAATAATATTTAGGTCGCTTTACACGTGATACCTTAATATTCGGGGATGAATATTTATGGACACTGATAAGAACAATTTCGCTTCGCTGCTTCTGGTAGAAGATGAACGCTTCAGCCTTGCATTGCTTGAATCTTGTGTCCAGGCAATTGGTTACAGCTACGTCACCGCTAAGAATGGGAAAGAAGCGCTTAAACAGCTGGAAAGCAATGCTGTTGACGTCATTATTACTGATATGGTGATGCCGGAAATGGGTGGAATGGAGCTGATTCAGCGTGTTAAAAAAAACTACCCGCAGATTGATATAATAGTGCAAACGGCCCAAACAAAAGAATACACCTATACAGATGTCATCACAGCCGGGGCAACTGATTTTATCGAAAAGCCTTTTACGAAAGATGAGCTCTCAGCCAAGCTGAGCCGGGTATTCAGAGAGCGGCAAAACATTAAGGCTCTTCAGGAGCTCAATAAGGTAAAAAGTGATTTTCTTAATACAATGAGTCATGAATTTCTCACCCCCATGAATGGAATCCTCGGCTTTACGCATCTTTTACAGGAAACAGACCTGTCTTCCGGGCAACGGCAATACCTTGATCTTGTTATTGAATCTTCAGACAGGCTTATGCTGCTTGTAAACCAGCTCTTATATTTTTCTGAAATCAAAAATTGTGACAAAAAACTCAATATAACCCTGTTCAACTTGGCTCAGCTCCTCCAGGAAATTCTGCCGCCTTTTATGTCTTCAGTCAGAAAAAAAGATCTGGACTTGACCTATGCCATTGATGGATCCGTACCAGAAAACTTACATGGAGACCGGGACGTATTTCTCCAGGTCATGAACAACCTGATTGATAATGCTGTCAAATATACGGACAAGGGAATGATAGAAATAAATTTTGGAGTCGAAAATAAACATGCTAACGATACCCTCTTGCTGCACTGCGCAATCAAAGACACGGGCAGAGGACTCCCCTTGGAAAAGCAACAGACTATCTTTGAGGCATTTACCCAAGGTGACGACTATTCAACACGAAGCCAGGATGGGGCCGGCCTTGGTCTTGCAATATGTCAAAAGCTGGTTGAATTCATGGGTGGATCAATCTGGGTTGAAAGCGAATTAAACAAGGGATCGACTTTTCATTTCACCGCCCAATTTGGCCTATAACCAGATTTAAAAATGAAAAAGCATATATCCAATTCTGTTTTACCTACAACGCTACTTTTACAGTTAAATTATAATTTCACCGGATGAGGTCATTTGTTTGAATATTGTTCTTGTCGAACCGGAAATACCACCAAATACAGGTAGTGTCGCACGTTTATGCGGCGCTACCAACTCAGTTTTGCATCTTGTTAAACCATTGGGTTTCAGCACAGATGACAAACATCTAAAACGAGCAGGACTAGACTACTGGAAGTATGTAAAAATTATTTATTGGAATAATTTCAATGAGTTCCTGGCTGCGCATGAAAAAAAACAGCTATTTTTTCTCAGTAAAAAAATTGGTAAACCATACACTAAAGCTGAATTTGATGACGATTCGTATCTTATTTTTGGCAGAGAAACAAAAGGGCTTCCTGAAGATATTTTGAAAATTAATATTAATCGATGCTATACTATTCCAATGGACAATATAAACATTCGCAGCCTTAATCTGGCAATGTGCGTCGGTATTGTTCTTTATGAAGCCTTAAGGCAAAATAATGCCTTTTAAGACGATTGAATCGCAAGTTTATACTAAAGTTTATGGATACTGATCATCAAATAAAAACTGAACGCCCGGTAAAAATTCTCATAGTTGATGATGATCCAATCGTTTTGGATGTCATGCAAGGGTTGATCAGCTCCTATGGCTTTGACTCTGCGACTGCTTTAGACGGGCATAAGGCAGTTAAGAAACTGGAAAAAGAATTTTTCCCGATTGTCATTACTGACATTAACATGCCTAACATGGATGGCATGGAGCTTCTTAAATATGTCTCTGAAAACTTTCCCAAAACCGGGGTAATCATTGCGACGGGAATGGTCGAGGAATATTCCTACGTTGACGTAATCAATGCCGGTGCCATCGACTATATATCAAAACCTTTTGATGGCGGTGAACTTCTTGCCAAGCTCAATCGGGTCATTCGTGAACAGACGTTAGTAGAGGCGCTTGAGAAAAAGTCCATCAGTGATTCTCTTACAAACCTCTATAATCGCCGTCATTTTGATATTAAGATTGAAGAAGAACTTCATCGAGCCCTCAGGCAGGAGTATGTGTCGATCTTGGCCCTAATTGATATTGACAATTTTAAAGGATATAACGATACCTATGGACACCTGTCTGGCGACAAGCTGCTTTCAGCCCTTGGAAACATACTACTAAAATGCGCCAGACAAGGAGTAGACTTTGCCTTTCGTTTTGGCGGTGATGAATTTGCCCTGATTATTACTCATGCCAGCCTCGATCAGGCCCGAACAGTCCTGGAACGTGTGATGGAAAGTTATAATAACCATAATTTTGGAGAAACTACATTGAGTTGTGGAATGTGCGAATTCAAACGACATCCTGAACTTTCCTGGGAAGACGACATCAAAGACTTTGTCAATGTTGTCGACAACGCCTTGTATAAAGCTAAAGAATTAGGCAAGAATCAAATCGCCGTAGCCTCACGATAAGACAGAAACAACGCATAACGCCGGTGCTTTTTATCTGGTGCTGCTAGTGTTAAAACAGCTTAACCGATTGCGACCGTCTGGTTGCGTCCCTGCTTTTTGGCCTTATACAGAGCTTGATCGGCGAGTTCAATGATTTCAGATTTCTCCTGACCATCTTCAGGAAATGAGGCAATTCCTAGTGAAATTGTTAACCTGACGGATTCATCTTCAAAAGAGAAGGTCAAATCAGCAATGTCCTGGCGTATTCTTTCAGCCAGCTGCAGAGCCCCTTTTTTTGAAGAGTTTTCCAGAATCAAGGCAAATTCCTCCCCGCCATATCGAGCGGCCAAGTCTTCTCTCCTGACGGTGTCTGCCATGATTTTTGCGACTGCCTTAAGTACCAGATCACCAAAAGGATGGCCATAGCTGTCATTAATTTTCTTAAAAAAATCAATGTCACAAAATATCAACGTTAAAGGGCTTTGACGTCGCTTGGCCCGATGCAGCATGATATCAAAACCATGCTGAAATGTCCTGTGGTTGTCCAGACCAGTTAAGCCATCGGTTGTTGCCATTTTATTGATAGTTTCGTGGGACTTTGCAAGTTCAATCTTCACGGCCGCCTGGGTCGCAATAAGTTGAAGAATATTTTGTTGCACCTGGCCAAAAGCCGCTACCTGTTTGGACGCGACAGTCATCGCTCCAAGGGACTGACCCTCTTCTGGGAGCAATGGCAGGATATATAATGATTTATAGCCGGTCAAAAACGTATTTTTTGAAAAAACCGGAGCCGGCCCGTGATATTGGCCGTTAACAGGCAGTGGCCTGTTTAAACGAATAACTTGACCAACCAGCCCCTCTTCCAGATTATATTCTAACCCCAGGTACTGCTCCTGATAGCCGCTGCCAGTCACAAAAGCAGTTTGATGCGAGTCTTTTTCTACAAGACTTATTGAAATAAAATCTGCACTGACCAAGGAAGTAACAGCGCTGGCCGTTGCGGTAAGTACGGTTTTGAGACCAAGACCTTTGTTCAGTTCACGAAATCCCTGGCAAATTTTCTGGATAATATTTCTTTCCTGATCAAGAGAAGTAAGCATCCCGCCAAGCTGTAGATCCATGGCAAGTTTTTCAGCTGATATCCGAATAATATCTTTCTCATCAATTGTCCATGACGCTGAGGCTTCCCTATCAAGACAAAGATACACCTTCTTGGGTAAATCCTTAACCTCATCTAACCGGACGGGAACATGAATGATAGCGGCTGCCCCAACAGGCTGACGCTTCTTATAATAGAAAGCACCCGTGTAATTACAGTCTGGATCCGTAACATAAACCTCATCGTGCCCCTGGTTGACCGCTCCGGCAATTCCTATTCCCTGTGGAAAAGGTCCAGGCACTATGTTCTGAGGATGCTTAGAGGAAAACGAGTTTAAAACTAATATCTCTTGTTTATGAGATTTTATGATGATCAAAACTGAAGTGAGTTGAAGAGATATGCGAAGCAGTTTCAACTGAAGTTGGATAGAATTAGTATGGAACTCTCCGGCGGCAAGATCGACAGAAGTGTTGGTTTCGAAGATAGTACGAATATTCTCGCTTGTTCTATCAGCAAAATCCTGGACTGAGGGTACCAGCAACTCTTTGTACTTGCGAGGCAGGCAATCTTCATTTTCCTGTGCCGATTTTTTAAAGCGTCGGATCTTATTTTTAAGATACAAGCCGATATGGTTCATAACATAATGGTATGGTTTTAAGACAATACGCTGCATGACTCTTGCGGGAATGTGACAGGCAAACTTGAGCAAACGGCACCTTGCAGCCCAGGCAGACTCATTAAGGGATATAATTGATATCCCTGTATCAGTTTAACTGTTTCTGCTACTATTTATATACAATTATTTTGAAAAACTTTACTATTCAATGATTTAATAGTTGCTGCTCAACTGCTAAAATTCGTATATACAAAATGAACGAAGAGTTAAGGCTGCTGCCTTGCAAAAAACCCTAAATAAACACTTTAAAAAAAATGTTCAGTCACAACTTCCGAATTGATAAATGTTTTATGTTGCCGGTATGCCTCCTCTTGCTCTTTCTTTCCGGCTGTGACTCAGATACCCAATTGACCCAAAAAGGCAGTCATCGCAACCCTGAAGGGGCCATATACATTGGTTCCTTTAATGACTCCGGGAACTATGAAGGCCAGGGAACCCTTACTTATCCTGACGGAAGAATATATGAAGGTCAATTTTTAAAAGGTTTCGAGGATGGCAAAGGGGTTTTGATTTTTCCAGGTGGTGAAAAATATAGCGGTCAATTTGTCAAAGGGCAAATGCATGGTACCGGTATACTCACCTATCCTGACGGGCAACGATATGAAGGTCAGTTTCGACACGATCTGCCAGAGGATCATGGCGTCTTTATATACCTGGGAGGCACCTATACGGGTGAGTTTAAAAATGGCAAGAAAGACGGCCATGGAGTATTGACGTTTCCCGGTGGTGGCAGTCATACAGGTGAATTTGTTAATGACCTTGCCCACGGTCCTGCCACTGTCATATACGACAATGATGAAACCTACACTGGTGAATTCCGCTTCGGCAAAAAGGATGGCCTGGGCACTTGGACTGACGCCACCGGCAACTCCTATACCGGACAATTCAAAAATGACCTTTTTGACGGACAAGGCACACTGACCCATTCTGATGGTCGTCTGTACAAGGGGGAATTCCAAAATGGTAATCCGAGCGGCCAGGGAACTCATATCTACCCAGATGGCAAAACATATACCGGGACCTTCCGCAACGGTCTTTTAAATGGCAAGGCCGTTGCTACTTATCCTGATGGCAGCCGTTATGAAGGCGAATTTGCCGATGATGTTTTTAATGGTCAAGGAACCCTTGAGACACCGGATGGTGAAGTGTATAAAGGCCAATGGACGCAGGGGGTTGAGAATGGCGCCGGAACGTTAATCCTTTCCGATGGAACTAAATACTCCGGCCAGTTCGAAGATGGTGTATTTAATGGCGAAGGAGTGCTCATAACACCAGATGGACGTCAATATACCGGCCTTTTTCGGGATGGCCAATTACATGGTCAGGGAACAATGTCCAACCGAAGTGGAGAATTTTATGAAGGATTATGGGATAATGGCCAACTTAATGGTCCAGGCAAAGTAACCTATTCGAATGGAACCTATTATGAGGGTGAATTTGTCAATAACCTTTTTGAAGGCAAAGGTATCTTATCCCAGACCAATGGCTCACGATATGAAGGATCTTTTTATCAAGGTCTTTACCATGGATTCGGAATATTTATCGGCCACAGCGGAAGCAAATACACAGGGCAGTGGAGTTACGGTAAAGAGACCGGTCAAGGTCTCTTAGTTGAAGCAGATGGAAGTCAGTACGAAGGCATGTTTTCCGATGGCTCACTTAATGGAATGGGGACCTATACCGGTATCGACGGCATTCGTTACGTAGGCCAGTGGGTTAATGGTCAGGAACATGGTGAAGGTGTTCTTACCAGAGCTGATGGAAGTGTGTTCAGGGGTGTTTTTGAAAACGGCCAATATATTGTCCCAGAGGCTGCAGCTGCCGGCGGTACATTTGACCCCGAACCTGCCTTTGGCAGCCAAAATGACCTTCATCAGAACAACAACACCGAAAGTCGTTTTGAAAATGGACAATACTCGAATTCATCGCCGAATGTGACAGCTGACGGTGCTCTTGCACCTGAACCAGTGCCGGACGACCAGAGCGACTTTGATCAGAATTACGACAACTATGAGATGGATCCCGACTACAATGATTCACCAGACGACCCTTATTATCCAGGCTATAACGACAACTCCTATAGCCTTAAAAGGAAGACATTTTCAATTCATGACTTCCAGAGCAAGCTGAGCAGCCTTTTCTGAAGCACCTGCCGGGCCGACCTGCTCTCTAATGCCAGCCAGTTGTTCTTTCTGCCGAACATATTGAGGTGTTCCAGGCCATATTTCAAGGAGCGCCTCAACAAGATTATCCGCCGTAAATTCGTTCTGCAGAAGCTCTTTAACAACCTCTTTACCTGCTATAAGATTAACCAGTGAGGCATATTTGATCTTTATCAGGATTTTTGCCAGCCAATAGGTCAGCGGTGCGATCCGATACACAACAACCATCGGTACATTTAGCAGGGCCAGCTCCAGGGTTACCGTTCCTGATGCGACCATAACCAGATCGCAGTTTGCCATAAGGTCATAACGATTGTCCCTGACGATCTTAAGGTTGAGAGAATCTTGCACCTGCGGAGGGATTTGCAGATCAGTCTCCTGGAGTGTAGGGGCCAGAGGAATGACAAAACAACCGTTGTCTTTTATTGATCCAAGTTTTTGAGCAGCTTTAATAAATTCAGGCAGGATTGACCGCACCTCTTTTAGTCGGCTTCCTGGAAGCATACCAATAATAACTGCTGTGGGCGGGATTTTGTGTTCAGATCTGAAGCTGTCAACATGAGCACTCACGGTTAGGCTATCTACCAGTGGATGTCCCACAAATTCGGCAATATCAGCCCCGCATTTCGCATAAAATTCTTTTTCAAACGGCAGAATGACCGCCAACGTATCAACAAGTCTGGCAATCTTTTTCACCCTGCCGCTCCGCCAGGCCCATACCTGCGGGCTGATATAGTAAAATACCGGAATACCGATTTTTTTAGCCTGTTTTGCCAACATGAGGTTAAATTCAGGAAAATCTATCAGGATAAGCAGGGCCGGGGGATTATCTCGCATACGTTGAACAAGCTTGTTGAAAACTTTCCGAATTTTGGACAAATGGTAAAGGACTTCAGTCAACCCGACCACGGATATCTCTCTGGATTCGAAAATAATATCGACTCCGGCAGCACGGAGAGCATTATCACCAATCCCATAAAAACAAAGCTCTTCAGCAATTTTGCGCATTGCTTTGACAAGGTTGGCCCCATGCATATCGCCAGAAGCCTCGCCGGCAACAATCATAATTTCTTTCATAGGAATCAGGGAAGAAAGCCCCCTGCAGGCCTCTCTTTGTTTAAAGTTTTTTGAGATAAATTGTCGGCAGCAACAAACAAGCCTAACTAGCTGCCTAATTCAAGCAACCCTTGATGATCAGCAATAAAATTTTTCATCTGATCAATAATCTGATGGGCAATCCGTAAGGCATTCCGCCCTTCCCGTCCACCAATTTTAGGGGTTGACCGGTGTTGCACATTAAGAACAAATGCCTTTAACTCTATCTCCAGAGCATCTTTTTCAGCAAAGCAAAATTGATTTGTTTCTTCCTTTGGGAGTCCATTTTCATCTTTTTCATCGAGATGTCTGATTGTAAATATTTCTTTTTTACCATAATCAACAGAGATGAATGAACGGGGCTGAAAAATACGTAATTTTCTGATATTTGTTTTAGAAATACGACTGACTGTCACATTCGCCGTACAGCCACTTTCAAAAATCAAGCGAACATTGGCAATGTCCGAGTTGCCGGTTACCACCGGAATACCGACCGCATGAATCGTTTTGATAGGTGAAGGAACAATACTCGTTATAATATCGATGTCGTGGATCATAAGATCAAGCACGACATCAACCTCAGCTCCGCGAGGGTTAAAGGTATGAATTCGCTGGGATTCGATAAAGACGGGAGAGGTAAGATATTGCTCCATAGCTAAAATTGCCGGGTTAAACTGCTCTATGTGCCCAACTTGTAAAATTCTTTTGTTCAGCGCTGCCTTGGCAATAAGTGCATCGGCCTCTTCAATCGTCACAGTGATGGGTTTTTCAATAAGAACATCAACCCCATTATCGAGACATACTTCGGCAACCTCAAAATGTTGCTTCGTCGGGACAACGATACTGACCGCATCAACCATAGGCAGCATCTTACGGAAATCGCCAAAACTCCTCGTTTTGAGCTGATCGGCAATTTTCCGGGAGCGGTCAAGGTCAGTATCGGCAACACCTACCAGATCGACATTGTTCATTGCAGAATATTTGTACGCATGAAACTTGCCAAGATATCCGACACCGATAACCCCTAGCTTACTTTTACTCATTCGTGTTCCTTTATTAAGGTTATTTCAATTCAATCGCAGTGTATTGAATTTAGAGTTTCATCTGTCTACCGGAGGACATACTGGTAAGTACCTTTTTATAACGCTTTTTAAGTGAGAATTCATGTTCAACGGGGACAGGACAGATCTGTTTCCACAAATACTTCACGACACTGTAAAAAAAACATGGCCAGAAACGGTTAGATAGAAAATCAATATTTTTGGTCGGCATAAGCGAGCCAGCCCCCTGCTTCGACTAAATCTCTATCAAACTGGTTAAGCTCAAAGGAAAGATGTATTGAAACAGTGTCTTTTGATGTAATTGTTTTCCGGGCCAGATCAATTTCCAGATTTGCAGGCCTTAACTTCATTAGCATCTCAATGTCGGATTCAGGTAATTCTATGGCCAACATACCGCAATTGAACATATTCTGTCTGAAGATCCGGGCAAAGCTTGTAGCGATGACAACCTTAATGTCATTGACTTCAAATACCCAGACCGCATGTTCACGCGACGAACCACAACCAAAGTTCTGACGCGTAACGATGACTTGAGCGTTGCGTAACTCTTGTGAAGTCGGATCAAAACCATCGAGATGTAAATCTTCCAGTATATAGGGTTTTAAGGCCAGTTTTGAGTTCTCGGTCAAATATTTTGCCGGAATGATTTCATCCGTGTTAATATCGTTTCTGTCGAGGTAAAAACAAGAACCACCAAACATTTTCATTCTACTTCTCCTTGTTTAAATAATGCGATAAGTACTCAGCTCTCTACTGTTATCCTGTTGGAACACCGCGAACGTCTTACAAGAAGCTTCTGGGGTCGGTGATCTTACCCGTAACAGCTGCGGCTGCGGCACTTAAAGGACTCATCAGATGTACCATGCCGCCTTTACCCATTCTGCCGTTAAAATTACGGTTAGTGGTTGATGCGCACACCTCTCCTTCGGCAAGAACACCATTACTCATGCCAAGGCAAGCTCCACAGGTAGGGTTCGTAACACAGAAGCCGGCAGTCATAAATATTTCAATTATCCCTTCCTTCATGGCTTGTGAATAGATATGCGGCGTCGCTGGAGAGAGAATGCCTCGCACATTTGGATCAATTGCCCTTCCCTGCAGGATTTTTGCTGCTTCCCTCAAATCTTCTAATCTGCCGTTAGTGCAGGAACCAATATACACCTGGTCAATATGAGTTTCGGCCATCTCAGAAATATCTTTTACTTCATCAGGCTTATACCCATAAGTTACTTGCGGCGGTAATCCGGAGATATCAAAATCAATAGTCTGATCATACACGGCATCTGCATCGGAATGCCATTTACGGAAATCGTCAACTACCTGGTCGATTGTTGCGTACTCTGAACTGATGTGGGGCCACAAGTACTCTGCGGTTATACGATCAGGCATGCAGACACCACATGTAGCTCCAGCCTCGATGGCCATATTACATAAAGTCATGCGTGATTCCATACTCATGGAGTCGACAACATCACCGGCAAACTCTATAATTTTATCTGTTGCACCTTTAACGGTGAGATTTTTAATAATATGTAATATGACATCTTTAGCGTAGACACCTGCTTGTAATTTCCCATTGACATTGATCCGGATTGTTGCAGGTTTACGAAAAGAACACACGCCCTTTAAGATACCAACTTCAAGATCTGTGGTGCCGACACCTGCGGCAAATGCACCAAACGCACCATGAGTACAGGTGTGAGAATCACCCATAATCACCGTGTTGCCTGGCCGGATAAAGCCTTTTTCAGGGAAAAGAGCATGACATACGCCATTGGCGCCAATATCAAAAAAATCTTTTATATTGTGTCGCCTGGCCCATTCCCGGATAATTTTAGCCTGAGTAGCTGTTTTAGAGTCCTTTGAGGGGGTCACATGATCAATCACCGCTTTAATTTTGCCGGTATCAAAAACACGATCCATGTTACGTTCCGACAGGTCATTAATTGCTATAGGGGTGGTTATCTCGTGACACAGAACGACATCAATATCCAGAACGACGGTCCCTTCAGAAGGAGTGTCCCGAAGATGAGAATCAAATATTTTTTCAGTAATGGTCTTGCCCATGCTTATTGCTCTCCAATGTCTATTTAAATAAGGTTTGTTTACTTAAGTTATATGGTAAAAATTCCTTGGGGGAAGTACA
>Ga0102953_1000060_pt1 | contig 67332 bp, 60 predicted proteins | sample SalPon2A_C_D2_MG_FD_78509 | JGI IMG/M metagenome (GOLD analysis project Ga0102953, IMG submission 78509) | Soil microbial communities from South San Francisco under conditions of wetland restoration - Salt Pond MetaG R2A_C_D2_MG | ecosystem: Environmental > Terrestrial > Soil > Wetlands | place...
ATCGAGAAAAGGCTCCAGCCCTTCGCCGATGCGGGTGGCCATACGGTGCGCATCGGTCAGCATTCCGCCACTGTCGACGAGCGCACCGCGGCAGTTGGTCCCTCCGAGATCGATGCCGAGGAAGGTTTTCCGGCTCATGGCTCCTTTTGTTCACTCTCCGTGGCGATGGCCAGCTTGCCGAAACCGGCCAGACGGGCGGCGTCCATCAATTGAACGACCCGGCCGTGCCGGGCGTCTTCATCGGCCAAAAGCAAAAAAGTCATGCTCCCCGCCCGGGGACCATAGCTCCTGAGACGATCATCGAGTTGGGACCGGGTCAGCCGCTCGTTCTCCAGGGAGATTTCACCCTCTTTGGAAAGATAAACCTTGACCTCTTCCGGAGATTTTTCCGCCATCTGCGAGGATGACTCGGGCAGCTTGATGGAGATACCCGGCGTCTCGACAAAGGTGGTGGAGATCATGAAAAAGATCAGGAGCAGGAAGACCACGTCGACCATCGGAGTCAGTTCGACTTTGGGGTCCTCTCTCTTTCTGCGTCGAAAAGCCATCGGTCACTCCCCCAGCAGATCGACAACATGCAGGGAATATTCTTCCATCTCCAGAATGATCCGGTCCATGCGGCTGGTCAGATACTTGTGCAGCAGGATCGTGGGAATAGCCACGGTCAGGCCGGCTGCGGTGGTTATGAGCGCCTTGGAAATCCCGCCGCCCAGGGTGGCGGGGGTTCCGACACCCTGGGCGGAGATGATGGTGAAAGCTTCGATCATCCCCAGGACGGTCCCGAGCAGGCCGAGAAGCGGGGAAATGGTGGCGATGGTGCCGAGCAGACCCAGGTAGCGCTCAAGGGGCGCCGCTTCGCGACTGCCGACCTCCTCGACCACGGTCTTGATGTGATCCCGGGACCGGCCGACCGACCGCAGGGCCGCGGCCAGGATGCGCGCCAGAGGGTTTCCGACCCGCTGACAGACGATGAGAGCTTCGTCGATGCGTCCCTTGCGCACCAGGTCTTCCACCTCCCGCACCACTCCTTCGTTTCCCCGCCGCAGCCGGTAATAGGTCCAGAGCCGTTCCAGAAAAATGGCCAGGGCAAGAACCGAGCACAGGAGGATGGGGTACATCAGGGGACCACCCTTGTGGAATAGCTCCAGCATCTTCTCTACAGTCCTTTCTTCAAAGGGAAAACAAACGGGGCAAGAGTAACACAAAAGAGCAGGGTTCCAAGGCCAGACGCGAGGATCCCGCCCGGTTTATTCGGACGGTCTGTTCTCCTTGGCCTTCAACTCCCGCCGCAGTTGAGCGATCTGCCTGTGCAACTGCCCGAAGCGAATGGCGCAGACCAGGGCCGCCATGACGAACCCGAGAGCAAAACTGAAAAGGAGAATGAGAAAAAGTGGCAGGGGCGGCGAATGGTAACTGAAAAAGATGACCTGGACCGTCTGGGCGTTGTTGATCCCGAAGATGAACATGACGACCAGAATGACGAGGGCGAGAAATATCTTGACGTATTTCATGGGCGTCTCCCGGCAAGGGCTCGATGCAGGACGTCGTAGGTTTCCTCAAGGTGCTGGGGGATGACCCGGACATCGGCAAAGACCGGCATGAAGTTGGTATCCCCTTTCCACCTCGGCACGATGTGCAGGTGCAGATGCGCCTCGATACCGGCCCCGGCGGCCCTCCCCAGATTCACACCGATGTTGAATCCATCGGGTGCCATCGTCTCCTCAAGGATTTTCCGGCAAAGAACGAGCAGGCGGTGCATCTCCAGAATCTCTGCCTCTTCCAGGGCCTCTAGGTCGGCACTGTGTCGATAGGGAACGACCATGAGATGGCCGTTGGTATAGGGGTATTTGTTCATCAGGACAAAAGCATGGTCTCCCCGATAAAGAATCAACCGGCTCCGGTCTTCGCTGCGATCGTCATCCGGACAGAATATGCACCCGGGGCTCTCGGCGCTGTCTTCTCCGGTCACATAAGTCATCCGCCAGGGTGCCCAAAGCTGTTTCATGTCGTTTTTCCCGTCATTGGATCATCCTCGCCGTGTTGTCGGTCCCTCCTGGCGGGACAAACCGTCTTGGAGCCGCTCCACCGCTGATTCGTCGCATCGGTCAAGGGGAATGATCCGCCCCTCGATCCGCTTTCCGACCTCCAGAATGCCCACGGAATGCCAGGGGGCATGCCGGCGGTCGGTGGGACTGCCGGGATTGAACAGCAGCATGCCGTTTATCCGGTGACAGACCGGAAAGTGGCTGTGCCCATAGACCAGGCAATCGATACGCTCCTGGTCGAATTCCCTTGTCACCCGCTCCTCGAGACCCTCGGGCTCCCCCCAACCGTGGATCAGGCCGATGCGAAATCCGCCGACCTCAATGATCTTCCTGGCGGGGACCCCCCGTGCCGGCAGGTCCATATTGCCTCTGACCGCGTGAACTGTTCGATCGCCGAAAGCCATCAGGATGTCGGCGTTGACCATGTCTCCGGCGTGCAGAATGATGTCCGCCTCGGCGAAGCAGCGCTCTTCGAGACGGGACAGAAATGAAATGCCCCGCTGGAGATCGCGAATATGGGTATCGGAAAGGACACCGATTAGAGGCATACATCGCTCTGAGCTTGTGTTCATCCGGAAACTCCGGATGAACACTGGTGAGTTTCTGATTCGGAAACGAGCTAACCTTATTACCCTGAATCATTCAACGGCAGAAGGCTCTATGTTTACCCTCCCCGTCCCATGGTGTCAATCCCATACCGGCGCCATATTGTTAAAACTCAATTGATCTCCCGGCTCGTGAGAAGTGGCCAAAAACGGCCGAAAGGTCGAGCAACTGCCACCCTTCCGGCCGGCAAAACCCTGGTTGACCGGAAAGCTTGCCGGCTTGACGTCGCCGTTTGACGCTGTATTCTCGATAATATGGAAGAATGGGCAATACTTGGCATTCCGGTTGCTCTTATTTCCCCTTACAGAATTTAAACACGGTTTCTCCCGAGGGTTCCGTCCGGCATATTATACTTGACAGGTCTCAACGTAACGTCTATTTTGATATTTACTATCACTAAAACATTTTCACCGCTCACTCCCCCACGGAGACTTCTCATTTCACCGTAATCATAAAATTTTGCCGTTAGAGTACCGATATCTCCTGGCTATACAATTTTTAAGGGAAAGTAAAACCAACCAAAAGGGAGGATGACCAACCATGTCTAAACGACAGGACGCATTGGACTATCACAAATCCGGCCGCAAAGGCAAAATCGAAGTTATCACCACCAAACCCTGTGCCACGAGCCGGGACCTGTCGCTGGCCTACAGCCCCGGCGTGGCCGAGCCGTGCCTTGAAATCGAGAAGAACCCCAACGATGCCTACGAATATACCGCCAAGGGCAACCTGGTCGCGGTCGTCTCAAACGGCACCGCCGTTCTCGGGCTGGGCGATATCGGGGCCCTGGCCGGCAAGCCGGTCATGGAAGGCAAGGGGGTCCTTTTCAAAAGCTTCGCCGACGTCGACGTCTTTGACATCGAACTCGACACCAAGGACTCCGACGAACTGATCCGCACCGTCAAGCTCCTCGAACCGACATTCGGCGGCATCAACCTCGAGGACATCAAGGGTCCCGAATGCTTCTACATCGAGGAGAAGCTCAAGGAGATCATGAACATTCCGGTCTTCCACGACGACCAGCACGGCACGGCCATCATCTCCGCCGCGGGCATGCTCAACGGCCTGGAGATCGTCGGGAAGAAAATCGAAGACGTGAAAATGGTCGTCAACGGCGCCGGCGCCGCCGGCATCGCGTGCGCCAACCTGGCCATCAGCCTCGGCATCAAGCAGAATAACGTCATTCTGTGCGACTCCAAGGGGGTCATCTACAAGGGCCGAACAGAGGGCATGAACGACTACAAGGAGCGCCTTGCCGCCGATACCGACGCCCGCGGCCTCGCGGATGCCATGGTCGGTGCCGACATCTTCTTCGGCGTGTCCGTCAAGGGCGCCCTCACCCCGGAAATGCTGCGGTCCATGGCCAAGGATCCGATCGTTTTCGCCATGGCCAATCCGGACCCGGAGATCACTCCCCCCGAAGCGAAGATGGTACGGGACGATGTCATCATCGGCACCGGCCGTTCCGACTACAACAACCAGGTCAACAACGTCCTGTGTTTCCCCTTTCTCTTCCGCGGCGCCCTCGACACCCATGCCAGCGCCATCAACGACGAGATGAAAATGGCCGCCGTCAAGGCACTTGCGCAACTGGCCAAGGAGGACGTCCCCGATTCGGTGCGCAAAGCCTACGGCAATGAAGCCATCACCTTCGGACGCGAATACATAATCCCCCGGCCCTTCGACCCCCGCGTACTTCTGCACGTGGCACCGGCGGTGGCGCAGGCGGCCATGGACACGGCCGTGGCACGACGTCCGATCGAGGACATGGATAAATACAAGGAGCAGCTCGAGGCCCTGCAAGGCCGTTCCAAGGAAGTCATGCGAACCCTGATCAACAAGGCGAAGGCCACCCCCAAACGGGTCGTTTTCCCCGAGGGCGAGGAGGATAAAATCCTGCGCGCTGCCCAGATCCTGATCGACGAGGGAATCGCCATACCGATCCTGCTCGGCAACGAGGAAGAGATCCAGGAACGGATCAAGGCGCTCAATCTCGATCTTCGCGGGATCGAGATCATCGATCCGGTCACGGCCCCCAACCGGGGCGAATACATCGACGATTTCTTCAACATGCGCCAACGCAAAGGCGTCACCCGCGCCGAAGCCAAGCGGCTGATCAAGAAAAACCGCAACTACTTCGGGGCCATGATGGTGCAAAAAGGCGACGCCGACACCCTCCTTTCAGGCATCAGTCACCACTACCCGGAAACGATCCGCCCGGCCCTCGAGATCATCGGCAAGCAGGAGCAGCTCTCCAAGGTGCATGGCCTCTACATGATGGTAACCAAAAAGGATGCCGTCTTCTTTGCCGACACCACGGTTACTATCGAGCCGACGGCCGAGGAACTCGCCGAAACCGCCATCCTGACCGCCGAAAAGGCCCGCTATTTTGAAATCGAGCCCCGCGTGGCCATGCTCTCCTTCTCCAACTTCGGCAGTGCAGAACATCCCCTCACCCTCAAGGTGAAGCGGGCTACGGAGATGGTCAAGCAATGGAATCCCGAACTGGTCGTGGACGGCGAAATGCAGGCCAACGTGGCCCTCGACCAGGACCTGATCGAGAGCCAGTACCCCTTCTCCAAACTCAAGGGCGATGCCAACGTCTTCATCTTCCCCGACCTCCAGTCCGGCAACATCAGCTACAAACTGCTGCACAAGCTCGGCGGCGCCGAGCAGATCGGACCGATCCTCATGGGGATGAAAAAACCGGTTCACGTGCTGCAGCGTGGCGACGATGTTTCCGACATCGTCAACATGGCGGCGGTGGCCGTCGTCGATGCCCAGGCTTCGGTCGAATAGAGATCCTGAGCGGAATCGGACGCAAAAAGGAAACGGGGAGCGCCATCGCGCTCCCCGTTTTTTTGCGGCCGATTCCGGGATCACCAATCACCGCCTCCCCCCCCCTGCATAATCTGTTTCATCGCCCTTCTTTTTCTGATATGCTTGCCATTTTCCGAATCAACCCAAGGAGGCGTGACCCTATGCGCTATAAAAGCACCCGCGGCAAGGTCCGCAATATTTCCTTTAAAGACGCCATCATGATGGGGCTGGCCGAGGACGGCGGTCTTTTGCTGCCCGAGTCGATCCCCCACCTGAGCACGGGAGAGATCGAGGCTCTGGAGAAACTGGCTTACCCCGAGCTGGCATTCCAGATCTTCTCCTATTTTGCCGCCGACATCCCGTCAGCGGACCTGAAAAGCCTGATCGACCGCAGCTACGCCACCTTCGACCATCCCGAAATCACCCCCGTTACCCACCAGGACGGCGTTTACATCCTGGAGCTCTTTCACGGCCCCACCCTTGCCTTCAAGGACGTGGCGCTGCAGTTTCTCGGCAACCTGTTCGAGTATCTCCTGAAGGAACGCGGCGAGCAGATGAACATCCTCGGCGCCACCTCCGGCGACACCGGCAGCGCCGCCATCCAAGGGGTGCGAGGCAAGGAGAATATCAACATCTTCATCCTTCATCCCGAAGGCAAGGTCTCACCCGTCCAGGAACGGCAGATGACCACGGTAACCGACCCCAACGTCTTCAATCTGGCGGTCAGGGGGACCTTCGACGACTGCCAGAGCATCGTCAAGGGCATCTTCGGCGACCTCGAATTCAAGAAGCGCCACAGCCTCGGGGCGGTCAATTCCATCAACTGGGCCCGGGTGCTGGCTCAGGTAGTCTACTATTTCTACGCCTTCGGCCGGGTGCGGCGTCAGACCGGATGCCGCGAGATCTACTTCTCGGTCCCGACCGGTAATTTCGGCGATATCTTCGCCGGCTACATTGCCAAAAGAATGGGGCTGCCGATCCGCCGGCTGATTCTGGCCACCAACGAAAACGACATTCTCACCCGGTTCGTCAACACGGGAGACTACAGCAAGCGGGACGTCCACCAGACCCTTTCCCCTTCCATGGATATCCAGCTGGCCAGCAACCTCGAGCGTTATCTCTTCTACCTCTTCGACCAGGACCCCGAGCGGGTCAGCGAGGCTATGGAAGATTTCCAGCAGACCGGTTCCCTGCATTTCAGCCCTGAAGAGATGGCCCGCATCGGCGAGGATTTCATCTCCCTTTCCGCCGACACTGCCGACACCCTGGGGACAATCGGCGAATTTCACCGTCTTACCGGCTATATCCTCGACCCGCATACAGCAGTGGGAGTCCATGCCGGAAAAACCCGGTGCGGGGGCGAAGCGCCCCTTGTCTGCCTTGCCACGGCGCACCCCGCCAAATTCGGCGCGGCGGTGCGGGAGGCGATCGGCTCCGACCCGGAGATTCCGCCCGCCATCGCGGCCCTCGACAATCTGGAACAGCGCCGGACGGTCGTACAACCGGACGCCGAAGTCGTCAAGAAGTTCCTGGCGGAAAATGCGCTTTAGCTTGGCCTTGAAGCGACCTGTTGGCTAGGTTCCCGACCAACCAAAAGCTCTTTGAAAAAATGGCCTCAATTGCAACAAACATAAATTCCGCTCTCCTCAAGCACACCAACGCAAAAAGCCCCCGGCCGAAACCGGGGGCTTTTTGTTTGCCATAATCGCAGTGGATCCTAGCAGTCGAAGTAGAGGTTGAACTCTTCGGGGCAAGGGCGCATCCGAACCGGATCCACCTCGTTCTCGTGCTTGTAGGAAAGCCACATGTCGATGACATCCTGAGTGAAGACATCGCCCTTGAGCAGGAACTCGTGATCAGCCTCCAGGGCACTGAGGGCTTCGCCCAGGGAGCCGGCAACGCTCGGGATGTCCTTGAGCTCCTCGGGAGCGAGTCCGTAGAGGTCCTTGTCGATCGGCTGGCCCGGATCGATCTTGTTCTCGATACCGTCAAGGCCGGCCATCACCATGGCCGCCATGGCCAGGTAGCCGTTGCAGCTCGGGTCGGGGAAGCGGACCTCGACGCGACGTCCCTTCTCGCTGCTGGCGTTGGGGATGCGGATGGCAGCGGAACGGTTGCGGTTCGAGTAGGCCAGGTTGACCGGCGCCTCGTAACCCGGCACCAGGCGCTTGTAGGAGTTGGTCGAGGGGTTGGTGAAGGCGTTCAGGGCCTTGGCGTGCTTGATGATGCCGCCGATGTAGTACAGGGCAGTCTTGGACAGGCCGCCGTAGCCGTCGCCGGCGAACAGGTTCTTGCCGTCCTTCCAGATCGACTGGTGGCAATGCATGCCGGACCCGTTGTCGTTGAAGATCGGCTTGGGCATGAAGGTCACGGTCTTGCCGTTGCGGATGGCGACATTCTTGGTGATGTACTTGAACCACTGGAGGGTATCGCCCATGGCCAGCAGGGAGCCGAAACGCATGTCGATTTCGCACTGACCGCCGGTGGCAACTTCATGGTGCACGGCCTCAATGGTCATGCCGACGCTCTGCAGCACTTCCACCATCTCGTTGCGCAGATCGATCATCGAGTCGGTCGGAGCGCAGGGGAAGTAGCCTTCCTTGTGGCGGGGCTTGTAGCCGAGATTGGGCATCTCGTCGGCGCCGGTGTTCCAGATTCCTTCCTTGGAGTCAACGCTGTAGAAGGACTCGTTGGCGCTGGAAGCATACTGGACGTTGTCGAAAATGAAGAACTCGGGCTCGGGACCGAAGAAGACGGTATCTCCGATGCCGGCGGACTTCACATAGGCCTCGGCCTTCTGGGCGATGAAGCGGGGATCGCGGCTGTAGCCTTCCTTGGTGATCGGATCGACGATGTTACAAATCAGGCTCAGGGTCGGCACCTTGACGAAGGGGTCGACCTGGGCAGTACCCGCATCGGGAATGAGCAGCATATCGGACTGGTGAATCGGCTGCCAACCGCGAATGGAGGAGCCGTCGAAACCGATCCCCTCCTCGAAGGTATCTTCACTGAACTCACTGATAGGCATGGAAAAATGCTGCCAGATACCGACGAAGTCGAGAAACTTGTAATCGACCATTCTACAGCCGTTTTCTTCAGCAAACTTCAGTACCTCTTTCGGGGTCATTTTTGTCTCCTTTTTAATATTTAATAGTTCCTGCCGTCTCCATCTTGTGGAGGTGGCGACTGAAGCGACCTGGACAAAGCGTTTATCACCATTCGCGCAGCACCCGGTGCTGCCGCGCAATTACAATGCGTCGTCCCCACGCTCGCCCGTGCGGATCCTGACCACTTCGTCCACGGGGGTGACGAAAATCTTGCCATCGCCGATACGGCCCGTCCGTGCCGCCTCGGCGATGGTGTCGACCACCTTCGCTACCATGTCCTCGCGAACGATGATCTTCAGCATGATTTTGGGAATGAAGTCGACAACATATTCGGCGCCGCGATAGAGCTCGGTATGCCCTTTCTGACGACCGAATCCCTTCACCTCGCTGACGGTGATCCCCTGAATGCCGATTTCGTTCAGGGCTTCCTTGACCTCGTCCAGCTTGAAAGGCTTGATGATGGCCTCGACTTTTCTCATTTTAAGACACCTCCGGGCGAAGTTAACGGTGGACAATAGACTTTCGGATGGGCAGTATATCCGCCCCGCACCCGCCATTCAAGCAATTAATTACCAACCTTGCGGGATTGTGAGCATACAACTGTAGCAAATACTCTGCCCAAATCAATTCAGCCCGGGCAGTTATTGCAACCAACCGGATTTCAGTGTTTTTTTTTCACAACACGCCAACAATTCCACGCCCCGCCATCCTCCTCGAAAGCCTCTTGCGCACAATATTTCACCACCCCCCGGCCGCCATTGCCTATTGTATGGGCATTCCTCCCGCGGTGTTTCATTGAGTGATTTTATGTTTGACCCTGCTCTACCGGGTATTGTATTTATCAACGGTACGCGGATTTTTATAAATTATAATCCCATGCCGTTTGCGATTTCCAAGCCGGGTTGTTTCTGGAGGGCGCATTGTTCACTATCCTGGTCGTTGACGACAGCCTCACCCAACTGGCCGTGCTCAAGGACGCCCTGGCAGACAAGGGCTACGGCGTCGAAACCGCCTGCAACGGCATGGAAGCCATCACCCGGGTCTGCCATTCTCCCCCCGATCTGATCCTGTCCGATGTCATGATGCCCGAATTGAACGGGTACCATCTCTGCCGCCTGCTCAAGAACGACCCCGGCACCGCGCACATTCCCGTTATCCTCCTGACCAATCTTCGTGAAAGACATGACCGCTTCTGGGGGGAAAAGGCCGGAGCCGACCGCTATCTCGAAAAAGGGAAAGATCTGGCGCCGATCCTCGAGGCCGTCGACACCTTACTGCCGGACAAACCCCGAGCCAAGGATCCCGGAGCCCCGTCACCGCAAAGGGGAGTCACTGCCGAGGATATCCAGTCCCGAATCACCGCCATCCTCGACCGTCTTCTCTACGACTCGACCATCTCCAACGAGATTCTCAAACTGACCGGCCTGGCCCACGACGTAGAGCTTCTGGCCCGGGAATTTCTCGGCTTTCTCTCGGTCATCAGCGATTTCAGCGCGGCCGGCCTGTTGCTGCGGGAGGGCCGGGACAAGTATCTCCTATGTCTGCGGATTATCGAAGACGTACCCGAGGACTTCGTCGAACAGTGTAAAAAAGAGATCCTCGCCCGGGCCGGGCTGAGTGACCTCAACCAGTCGCGCATCCGCTTCATCCGCTTTCGCGACGAGCAACCGGCCCCGAGCAGAACGGAAGGGGGATTCCGTATTCTCTTCAACCAGCCGGTCATCGATCACAATGAACTACTGGCCTCGGTCTCCCTCTTCGACACCCGCCCCCGCCGGCTCGGCGAAGGCACCCGGCACGCCCTGGACGTTGCGACGCAACGCTTCTTGATCGTCAGCCGATATCTGAGAAAATTCAAGGAAATCGAAGAGGTCAAGGCGGACTTCGTCTCGATGCTGGTGCATGACATGCGCTCTCCCCTGACCAGCATCAAGGGCTTTACCGACGTGCTGGCCGAAGGGATTCTCGGCAGCGTCACCGAGGATCAGAAGGGGGCCTTCCGGAATATCCAGAGCGGCAGCGACCGTCTGCTGATGTTGATCGAGGACATCCTCGACCTGTCGAAACTGGAGGCGGGAAAAATGAAAATAGACGTTATTCCCCTCCAGATACTGCCCCTCGCGGAACGGGCCATCACCGACCTGTCAGCCCTTTTCAAGGAAAAAGACATGGTCGTCTGCATCGACGTTCCGGAAGAACTCCCCTACGTTTCGGCGGACGGCAAGCAACTGGCCAGGGTCTTGACCAATCTGCTCACCAATGCCGCTAAATTCACTTCCCAGGGCGGCAGGATCACCCTTCACGCCGCTGAGCCCTCCGCCTGTCCCACCGAAGCACTCGACTCATGCCTCCAGGTCAGCGTGACCGATAACGGACCGGGGATTCCCGCCGACCAGCAGGGAAAGCTTTTCGGACGCTACCAACAACTGGCCTCTGCCACCATGTTCCGTAAAGGGACCGGCCTGGGCCTGGCGATATGCAAGGAAATCATCGGCCTGCACGGCGGTGAAATCTGGGTCGAAAGCCCCCTGACCGATGAAGGGGGAAGCCGTTTCGCCTTCACCCTTCCCCTGGCTTAGCATCTCAACCATCCCCCCCGATATTCCTCACCGCTAATTCTTCTTGACCCTTTTCAAAAACCAAAATTATCCGCGAATTTAAGCAGATGGACACAGATTGAAACCAATTTTGAATTCGATCAATCTGCGAAAATCTGCGTAATCCGCGGATGAAAACGAGGCTTTGCCTCGGCTGAATCCACGCGGATGACCAAGTCTTTCCGCCACACCTTTCATTGCCGGTCGAAAAACGGACTCTTCCCGGTCACCGAGAGTGGAATGCCGTAGGCGAAAGCGACCTCTTTCCCCATAAGGCCCGCCTCGATGGCAGCCTTGCCGGCGCTGTACATGACGCGGTTGTCCAGCCTCAGGTCGGCGGCGCGGCTGACCGCGGAACCGATTGCGATTCCGAGGTCGCCGGTGTTAAAAGAGCAGGTCCCTCCGGCCTTGAGCATGGCGTCGCAGTCGGAAAATCCGCAATAACCGCAATGGGGAAGACCTAGCGGCTCCTTGCGCGTCCCCAGCAGAACGACCACTTCCAGCCCTTCGATATTGCCGGCATCGCGCTCGAAAAAGGCCACCTCGTCCCGAGTCGCGATCTCCCGCATCTTCCGGCACAGAAGTTCCTTGTGCTCGCCGGTCAGGATCACCGTGGTCAACAGGTCCTTCCCCTTGCCCTTGGGGGCGGTACGAGCCGCCATGCAGATCGTCTCGGCAGCCCGCACGAGAGCGTCGGCATTCGATTCCTGGTCAATCATCAACATGATTCCTCCTCTTTTAATTCGAACAAACCTGAATCCTGCGGATCTTTACCGCAAAGGCGCAAAGTCCGCAAAGAAATTCAGGCATTTACAACGACAGAAGACTTAATCCCAATGGGTTGAAGACTCTTGTCTGACAATTTTTTGATTTCCTTGGCGCTCTTGGCGGCTTTGCGGTGCGGATGCTTTTCCCAGAATAAATCTCCCCCCGAATATCACATCCCCAGTTACCGGGTCAAGCGGCCCCGTCTACAGGGTAATCCGGGTGCCCACTTTGCCCTCAAGGGCGGCAGGCAGCGATTCGGGCAAGGTAATGACGACCATTTCCCCGCCGCCCTCCAGAAAATCGATGGCCGCCTCGATTTTGGGCCCCATGCTGCCCTCGGGAAACTCGCCGTCCCGCAGCAGGTCGCGGGCCCGTGCGACGTCCATCGCGGGAATCCTGACCTGGTCCGGCCGGCCGAAATTGCGATAGACCGACTCCTCGGCCGTGAGAATGACCAGCAGCTTCGCGCCGATGCGGCGACCCAGCAGCGACGAGGAGCGGTCCTTGTCGATGACCGCCTCGATCCCGCGGAGGGCTCCATTTTCGTCCCTGCGTACCGGAATGCCGCCGCCCCCGGCGGCGATGACAGTCGTTCCGTGGCGCAGCAGGAGTTCGATGGCGCCGGCCTCGAGAATCTCGATCGGTCGCGGCGATGCCACCATCCTTCGGTATCCGCGTCCGGCGTCCTCTTCAAGGCTCCATCCCCGGTTTTCTCTCAACTTGTCGACCTCGTCCCTGGAATAGAACGGTCCCACCGGCTTGGCGGGAGCGGCAAAGGCTGGGTCTTCGGGGTCGACCAGGACCTGGGTGACGAGACTTACGACCTTCCTCTGCAGTCCGGCACCCTCAAGGACATTTCCCAGGGTCTGCTGAATGAGGTAGCCGATACCGCCTTCGGTATCGGCGTCGCAGACATCGAGGGGAAGGGGCGGCACCTCGTCCTTGGCCGCCTCGCCCTGCAAAAGGAGGTGTCCCACCGCCGGTCCGTTGCCATGGGTCACGACCAGGGCGTAACCTCGCTCCAGCAGCAGGGGCAGATGGAGGACCGATTCGCGCACATGGTGCCTCTGCTGCCTGATCTCGCCCCGCTCCCCGCGGCGAACCAGGGCATTCCCGCCGAGCGCCACCACGGCAATGGGCGGTCGGGCGTTCATTGTCCCTGTTCCGTGGAAGAAAGGAATGTCTTCAACGCGCTTGCCAGGATCTTTCCTTCCTCCTCGAACTCATAACGAACCTGCAATACCGGAACCGACAGGTCGAGCAGCGATGGCAGGTCCACCGGCGTCGCCGAGATAACCAGGTCGCAGGAAACAGCCTCCAGGGTCTCCTTGAGGTGAGCCATCTGCTCGTCGCTGTACCCCATGGCGGGGATCGCCTTTTCGAGATGGGGATAGTCGCGATAAACGTCGGCGATACTTCCCGCCGCGCAGGGTCTCGGGTCGACGATCCCGGCCGCGCCGAAGCGGCGGGCGGCCACGACTCCGGCGCCAAAAGCCATTCCCCCGTGGGTCAGGGTCGGACCATCCTCGACCACCACCACCCTTTTTCCCCGTATCGCCTCCGGATCGTCCACCCGCAGGGCCAGCCGGCCGGCGGCGACCGGCGTATCGGGGACGAATTTTTGGAGATTGCGCCGCACCTCCGCAAGTTCTTCCCCGGAAGCGCTGTCAACCTTGGTCAGCACAACGATCCCCGCGCGCAACAGACCGACCAGACCGGGGAAATAGGAGCACTCGTCGCCGGCCCGGCAGGGATCGACGAGGACAATCTCGAGGCCGGGCCACACGAAGGGCAGATCGTTGTTGCCCCCGTCCCACAAGAGAACATCCCCCTCCCGTTCCGCCAGGGGGACGATCTCTTCGTAATCGACTCCGGCGAAAAGGGGCGCCCCCATGCGCAGCAACGGTTCGAATTCCTCGCGCTCTTCGAGTGTGCACTGGTATTTATCCAGATCCTCCAGCCGCTGGAATTTTTCGACGGCCCGAATATCGAGACGACCATAGGCCATGGGATGCCGGATGACTACAGGATGCCGGCCCGCTTCTCTCAGCAAGCGGCACAGGTAGCGCGTCACCGGACTCTTGCCGCAGCCGGTACGAACCGCGCCGACGGAGATAACGGGCAGCCCCGAGCGAAGCATGGCCCGCCCGGGAGCGATCAGGCCGAAATCCGCACCGAGGGCAAGTACACGGGAGGCGATTTCCATCACCTGCTGATGGGAAAGATCGCTGTAGCAAAGGATGACCTCGTCCACTCGATGATTGTGAACGAGGTCGGCAAGACGGCTTTCGGCAACGATGGGGATGCCGTCGGGGTAGAGATCCCCTGCCAGGGAAACCGGGTAGCTGCGATCTTCCTGAAAGGGGATCTGGGCCGAGGTAAAAGCCACCACGCGGACCGCCGGGTTGCGTCGATAAATCACGTTGAAGTTGTGAAATTCCCGTCCCCCGGCCCCCAGCAGGATGATTTTCTTTCTCTCTTCGCCTGCCACTTGCGCCGCCCCGTTCAATCCACGTCGATCTGGGCCTTCTGGGTACGGCCGCTGAAATCGCGGAAGACCGTCTTGATCCGCGAATAGAAATCGATGGCGCCCATCCTCCCACCCACCTCCGGATGGCCGGAGCCTGAATGCTTGTAGCCGCCGAACGGAAGCTGGATTTCCGCCCCGATGGTGCTGGCGTTGATATAGACGAGGCCCGTTTCGATTTCCCTCTCTGCCCGTGCGGACAAGTTGACGTCACGGGTATAGATCGAGGCCGAAAGACCGAAGCGGGTTGCGTTGACGATTGCGATCCCCTCCTCGAAGCTGACACAGGGGATGATGGCGACGACCGGACCGAAAATTTCCTCCTGAGCGATGCGCATCTCCGGAGTGACATGAGAGAAGATCGTAGGTTCGATGAAGAACCCCTTCCGCAGTGCTCCTTCTTCCGCCCGCTCCCCGCCAAGATAAAGGTGGCCGCCCTCTTCCTGGCCAATGCGGATGTAATTGAGCACCTTGTTGAGGCCTTTTTCATTGATCAGCGGTCCGATGTCGGTTTTTTCCTTCAATCCGTCGCCCAGGGTCAGGGCACGTGCCGCCGCGGTCAGCTTTTCGAGAAACCGACCGTGAACCGCCTCGTGGACGATGACCCGGCTGGCGGCAGTGCAACGCTGCCCGGCGGTGCCAAAGGCTCCCCAGAGGACCCCGTCCAGCGCAAGATCCAGGTCGGCGTCGTCCATGATCAGGATGGCGTTCTTGCCGCCCATCTCGGTGGCGATCGGCCGATGCAACTCAGCCGTCAGCCGCTCCAGCTTCTCCCCGACGGCGCACGACCCGGTGAAGGAGATTCCGGAGACTTCCGGATGGAGAGCCGTTTTTTCCCCTACCCTGCCCCCCTCGCCCATCACCAGGTTGAGCACTCCAGCGGGCAGTCCGGCCTCCTCGAGAATCTCCACCAGCTTGACGGCACACAGGGGGGCATCCGAGGATGGCTTAAAAACGGCCGTATTGCCGCAGACCAGGGCCGAAAAAATTTTCCACGAGGGAATGGCGATGGGGAAATTCCAGGGTGTGATCAGGGTGAAGACTCCATGAGGAACACGGATGGAGCGGCAATCCTTGTCGGGAAGCTCCGACGGGACGGTCTCGCCGACCAGCCGCCTTCCCTCTCCGGCCATGTAGAAGGCCAGGTCGATGGCCTCCTGCACGTCTCCCCGGCCTTCGGCGATGACCTTGCCCATCTCGCGAGTCACCAGTTGACCGAGTTCTTCCTTGCGGCCGCGCAGGATCTCCGCCGCCCGAAACAGGATCTCGCCCCGTCGCGGAGCCGGCGTCAGCCGCCAGCCGTCGTAGGCCTTGCGGGCCGCCGTCACCGCCGCCTCGACATCCTCTTCGCCGGACAGGGGGTAGCGGGCCACCACATCCGAAGTGCGAGCCGGGTTGATGCTCTCGCCGTAATCGCCCGATGCCGGCGCCACCCAACGTCCGTCGATGAAATTCTTCAGTTTCGGGGCCATGGCTTTTTCCTTTCCCATTGCCAAGTCAAAACAAGCAAGCTATCCAGGGGTGGCCGTGCCCACCCTGAAAATCTTCAACATCGTATTTCGAATGCAGATGCACGCAGATGAAATCAGCGTGGTCCGGTAAGGGGATTGCAGTATCTCCAACCCTGGCAAATACCCCTCACCCGGCCTGCGGCCACCCTCTCCCCGGGGGAGAGGGGAAGCATTTTCCCTTCTCCATCAGGGAGAAGGTGCCCCGAAGGGGCGGATGAGGGGCGATTTTGCCCTGGTGCATCAACCTAACCGGATACTGCTGAGATGAAATCGGATAAAACCAGATCAAGCAGGAGATGATTTTGGGATTTCATCAACGTTCATCCGCCCTTATCCGGGTTCAACAGGTCTTTGGTTCTCCGGTGGCAAAAAGCTCCCTATAATGGGTATGGCCACCAACGATTCTTTATTCATTGAATTCACGGTACCTTCCGGCTTGCTGCGGAGTACCTCACTTCCAGAATAGCAGAATGAATACTCCTTTCAATGACCGCGACAGTCCAAGAAAACCCTTGAACGGCCGTTCCGTAAAGTGCTATATGGAGGACGTTTTACTGCCATCCCCCAGAAGGGTGTCGGACTATACGGGCCGAAGCGAAAATTTGGAAGCTTGAGGCCGGATTTTGGCTCGTTTGAGAGCTCATAGCCATGGCCATGGGCCGAAAAGGAGCTGAAATATGGGCCAGGAAGCCGAATTTGCAGCCGGCTCATGGATAGTTCGACAGCCTCCTGCAAAAGGAGATCCCATGCCCGAAATCCACCCAACCGCTTATGTTCACCCCTCGGCTCGCCTGGCCGAAGGGGTCGAGATCGGTCCCCAGGCCTTCGTCGACGCCGATGTGGTCATCGGCGAGGGCACGCGCCTGATGCATGGCGCCCACATCGGCCGCTGGACCACCCTCGGCGCGGACAACCTCGTCTATCCCGGGGCGGTGGTCGGTCACGATCCGCAGGACCTCGGCTACAAAGGGGAAGAGGCCCATACCGTCATCGGCGACGGAAACGTCATGCGCGAGGGAGTTACCATTCACCGCGGCCATCGCGAAGGTACCAACACGATCATCGGCGACCACAACTACTTCATGGTCAACAGCCATGTCGCCCACAACTGCATCGTCGGCAGCCACTCCATCCTGGTCAACGGCGCGCTGCTCGCCGGCCATGTCGAGGTAGGCAACCGGGTCATCATCTCCGGCAACTGCCAGGTACACCAGTTCGTCCGCATCGGCGATTTCGCCATGATGCGCGGCGGCTCCGGCGCCGCAAAGGACATCCCCCCCTTCTGCATCAACGACGGCCTGAACTGGATCCGTGCCGTCAATCTCATCGGGCTCAAGCGCAACGGATTCGACTCCCGCCGCATCCGGGCGGTCAAGGAAGCTTTCAAAATCATTTTTCGTTCGGGAATGAAGCTTGGGGAAGCTCTGGAGAAAGTGGAGCGGGAGGTGGGACAAACCGACGACGTCCGCCAGATGCTCGACTTCATCCGCGCCAGCAAGAGAGGTATCGGCAGCGGACGGGGTTCGAGCAGGGACTAAGGCGCTAAAGCAATTAATTTATTACGGGTTCGATCCAGCCCCGGCAAGAACTTCACCCCTGAACACCACATGCCTGTAGGCCAGGTAGTTCCAGGCCATGCTGGCAGCCGTTGCGCAGAGTTTTGCGGCATTGGCCCGCCAAAGGAGAGAATCCCCCGGAGCCAGGGGCATCAAGGTCGTCAGCAGGTAGAGAACCAGGGAGTTGATGAACAAACCGCCGACGGAAAGGACAAAAAAGAGCGTGTATTGACGCAGCGACGACCGGCTCTCCTCGGCAAAGGTCCATCGCTTGTTGAAACCATAGCTGTTCAGGCTCGCGGCGGAGAATGCCGCGATGTTGCAGGTAATCAGCGCCGGACCCGAAACCGCCCCGAATGCCCGCATGAGAATGTTCAGAACCACAAAATCCACGGCGGTGTTCAATACCCCCACCGCGCCGAACCGCAGCACCTGCATGAAATCCCTTTCCCATCCTGTATGTATTTTGAGACCACCGGCCGTCAATGAGGGAAAAAACTGGGAACGACGGCCGGACAAATCAAGTGTTAATAAAACTCAGCGTTGTCCGGTAAGGGGATTGCAGTATCTCCAACCCTGGCAAATACCCCTCACCCGGCCCGCGGCCACCCTCTCCCCGGGGAAGAGGGGAAGCATTTTCCCTTCTCCATCAGGGAGAAGGTGCCCCGAAGGGGCGGATGAGGGGCGATTTTGCCCTGGTGCATCAAGTTAACCGGACACTGCTGAATAAAACTATACCCTTGAAGATCCTTACTTCAACTTGAATGGTTCAAGGAACCCGAATTCGACGCCAGACGCCTTTTTCGGCCCTGCCGTTGTTGACATGCCCCTGACCGACGGATAGATTTATTTATACAGGGATCGAGAAATTTTTTGCCTTAGAAGAACACCGTCCAAGAGAGCTGAAATATGAGCCTGGATATAATAAAAGACTACTTAAAAAATCAGAAGGGCGCCACGGTCGTCGAGTATGCCGTTATCCTGGCCCTGGTCGTCCTCCTTTCCATCGCCATCCTCGTGATCCTGGAGGATCAAGGACAGGTGGCGTTCAATGTCGTCGGCAATACGGTCAAGGATTTCGGCAAAATTCAATAACCCTTCACTCCCTCATCCCCGCGCTTCTCGCCCTCCCCTTTCACCAGCCATTTTCCGTGGCCAGGACGAGGCAAGGACCTTGGACCTTGGGCCTTGGACCTTGGACTTTGCCCCCCCCCCAAATACCGTTCTACCCCTCTCAAAGGCAAATAGATACCCCTCACAGTAATATTTCCAACCCCTTGCTTGACAACATTGAAAGGGGGGGTAACCTTCTAGCAAAGGTCGTCCCCATCCAAGAACCTAATGAAAGGAGGTAGTACCATGGGAGACAAATTGATGGAGAAAGTTTTCGGTTTTATGAAGGAGGAGGAAGGCGCAACCGCGGTCGAATACGGCGTTCTGATCGCCCTTATCATCGCCGTTTGCGTCATCATCATCGGTGTTCTCGGCGGTCAAGTCAGGAAGGGATTCAGCAAGGTTTCCAGCGCCCTTGGCGATGCCGGACTGTAAGCTGAAACCAGCCTCAATTTGTTTGGCCGTAGGTTTTAAGGCAAAATCACCAAGCCTTTCGGCACAATGAAATTTCGTGAATCTGCGGGGGCGAAAAAAGATGGCCTCGGACAAAACCATCAACCAAAACATACCGAGATACCTCACCGGCATAACAGCCATCGCCCTCTGCCTTTTTTTTCTGGGCAAGGAGAGCAGCCCCCCTGTTCTCCTTGCCCTGATTTTCTTCACTCTGATCTGCGCTACCGACACCTTTTTCACCAAAATCCCGAATTTGATTAATCTGGCCCTGGTTATCGGGGGCTTTTCCTATAATTTTCTGACAACCGGAACCGCCGGCCTGCTGACCGCCCTTCTGGGCATGTTCCTCGGCTTTTCCCTGCTCATCATTCCCTACGCCATGGGAGGCATGGGGGCTGGCGACGTCAAAGCCCTGGCCGCCCTCGGTGCGTTGCTGGGACCGGCTGTGACCTTTCAGGTTTTCCTCTATACCGGGTTGATCGGCGGCGTCATGGCGATCCTTCAGTACGCCTTCAACCGCAACCTGGTCGAAAAATGCCGTCAGGGCCTCAACGCCCTTTGGGCGTTTGCCCTAACGAGCGAGGCGGGATTTCTCAAGCCTTCAGCGGGAAAAACAGAGCAGCTGCGATTCCCCTACGCCGCCGCCATTACTTTTGGCTTTATCGCCCAGCAGCATTGGGGGGCGTTGATATGAAGCCTTGGGGCAATCAAAAGGGAGCGGCAATCGTCGAATTCGCCATCCTTTTCGTTTTCCTGCTGGCGCCAATTGTCTTCGGCATCGTCGATTTCGGCTTCGGCTGGGTTCAGTCCCATTACATCGAAAACGCCGCCCGGGAAGGCGCGCGCGTTGCCGCAAAACTGCCCGATCCGGAAGGTGCCGATCAGGCGGCCGTTCAACAGGCAGTCCAGGATTATCTCGGCGGTTTCTACAGCGATGTCAGCAGTTGCTGCGGCACCGGCGCTTTCATCGAAGTCAATGTCGCTGACGACCCTATCGATCCCGACGACTTGAACCTTCCCGCCACCCGGGTCACCGTAACGGTTCGGACCAGCGACTTCTGGGATCCGATCCTGCCCGGGTTTTTGATCGATTTCCCCACATCGTTAACCAAAACATCCGTCTTCGCCAAGGAAACAAACTGAGACAACGGAAACGACCACGCGATGCCGAACCGGACTGAATTGAATAAACGAATCAACAACGAACGGGGAGCGACCGCCGTCGAATTTGCCGTGGTTGCCGCCGTGCTTTTCGTTATCCTTATCGGCATCCTCGAATTCGGATTCATCTTCCTGCAGGAACACCTGGTAGCCAATGCCGCCCGGGAAGGGGTCCGGATCGGGGTAACGGCCAACAACTTCGACTCCATCACCCAGCCCTACGACGAAAACTCCTACCCGGGAGCTCCCGACGACTGCTTCACGCTGACAGACCGGGCCGAGCGAATCCACTGCGAAGTGCGCGATTATCTCTGGAACACTATTTACGTCAATCGCGAACCGAGAGTTATTGTGGACGTTGAACCTGATGATCCGAATGGTGATCCCCGAGAGCTGAGGGTCACGGTGAGTGAGGACAATATATTCCCTCCCCTGCTGTCGGCTTTCGTCAGTGCCCTTCCGGGTATCGGGGATTTCAACGCCCCCGATGCCGTTTCCTATACCGCTTCCGGAGACTACGAGGATCCGGATGAAAATTAACATGGCAATACCGTTAACACGTCGCGAGATCGGCTGAAAAGGAGGATAAAGGATGAAAAAGTATGGCACTGTGATCGCACTCGGACTAGCCGTGCTGTTCGGTATCGTTGCCGTGCTGCTGGCCAACAGATGGCTGTCGACCCAGACCGCCGAGGAAAAGGTGGTGATGAAAGAAGAGGTTCCCCTGTCTGAAATCGTGATCGCCAACCAGGATCTCGACATCGGCACCATGCTGACCGAGCAAAACATCACCCTGGCGAAATGGCCCAAGGCCAACGTTCCCAAAGGGGCCTTCCATGGCACCGAGGAGCTCAAGAATCGCGTCGCGGTGACCAAGCTGGTCGCAGGCGAGCCGATTCTGGCGGCCGAGCTGGCCGCACCCGGCTCCGGCATCGGGCTGGTCGCCCTGATCCCGGAGGGCAAAAGGGCGATGACGATCCGGGTCGACGAGGTAATCGGGGTGGCCGGTTTTATCCTCCCCAACACCTTCGTCGACGTGATCGCGGTGGGCGACCCCCAGTCCAATCAGCCGCGTGAGGTCAAGACGATTCTCAAGCGCATCAAGGTTCTGGCCATCGCCCAGGAAACCTTCACCGAGGAGGGGAAGGCCAAGATCGTGCGGACCGTCACCATGGAACTGACTCCCCAGGAAACGGAAAAACTGGCCCTGCAGACCCACCAGGGTGCGATTCATCTCGTTCTGAGAAATCCGCTGGAAGAAGAGGAAAAGGAGAAACCGGTCGTCCGGGTGGCGAAAAAACGGACGCGGTCCGTACCCACGCTGCGGCCGCGGGTGGTGGCTCCTCGGCCCTCGCCGCACGATGTCGAAATCATTCGCGGCTCCAACCGTGAAAAGGTTCGTTTTAAAAATGTCGAATCAGAGGAAAGAATATAAATACCCCATAAAGGAGGGCATGTTATGGTACGTCACCGGTTATTGACTGGAATTGGCAAGGGAGCGATGCTCCTGGCGTTTCTTGCGATGTTCGGCAGTCTTTCCTTGGCGGCGGAGGTCGAACGCCAGACCCTCGAACTCAAGCTCGGCGGTTCCGACCTGATCAAGACGTCCCACCCCTTCAAACGGGTGTCCATCGCCGAACCGTCCGTTGCCGACGTGGTGGCCCTGTCGCCGAAGGAACTTTACGTGTACGGCAAGAAAGTCGGCTACACCAGCATGATCCTCTGGGAGGAGGGGCGAGGTAAAACCCTGGTCGACGTCGTCGTCTCTCTCGACCTGACCGCCCTCAAGAAAAAACTCCACGACCTCTACCCCGACCAGCAGATCGAGGTATATGGAACCGAAACCGGCGTCGTGCTCACCGGGACGGTTTCCGGACCGGAAATTGTTGAGAAGGTGCTCCGCCTGACCCAGAGCTACCTGCCCACTGAAGCCAAGGGAAGCGGCGGCGGTGGCCAGGGCGCCGGCCGATCGGCCGGCGGCATCACCAACCTGCTCAAGGTCGGCGGGATTCAACAGGTCATGCTGGAGGTCAAGTTCGCGGAAGTAAGGCGGGATTCCGCCAAGGACTGGCAGGCAGCGTTGGGCTTGGTGAACCAAGGCCGAGAACTGAACGTTGGCGCCGGGGTCGGCAAGCTCGGTCTAAACGATGCAGGTTCCGGGACCCTCCCCTCCTTTGGAACCCCCGGCAGCCTCCTTCTCAACTTCGCCGGCCAGTCAGCCAACATCTTCGCCAATATCGACAATTTAACAACCGCTCTGACCTTCCTTGAAGGCGAAGGCCTCGCCCGCTTGCTGGCCGAGCCGCGCCTGCTCACACAGAGCGGACAGCAAGCAAGTTTCCTCGCCGGCGGCGAATTCCCCATCCCGGTACAGCAGGGCGGAACAGCGGCAGCCGCGGGAGGCATTACCATCGAGTTCAAGGAATTCGGCGTAGGGTTGGTCTTTACACCGATTGTGCTCAGCGACGGCAATATCAGCCTGCGGGTATCGCCGAGCGTCACCTCGATCACCAGCAGCAGTGTCATTCCCTCCGGCATCGAAGGGGCCAACTTCATCGTGCCGAGCCTCTCCACCAGGAGGCTGGAGACCACAGTTCAGCTTCATGACGGCCAGACCCTGGCCCTTGCCGGATTGCTGCAGGACAACATCACCGAGCAGGTAACGAAAATCCCCGGTCTGGGGGACATCCCGATTCTCGGCTCACTCTTCCGCAGCACCAGCTTCCAGCAGGATAAGACCGATCTGCTGGTTACCGTGACGCCGCACCTCATCAAGCCCGAGAAAGAAGGCGCGATCAGCTACCCCGGCGAATACTTCCAGCCTCCGAACGCTTTCGAATTCTACCTCGAGGGTCGCCTGGAGGGCCGGAGATCGATTCACGACTCGTCCGGTCTTACCGAGCATTCCTTCACCCCCGCGCCCATGGCGATGAAACCCGAAGGGGGAATGGAAGGCGAATTCGGGCACGAGCCCGTAACTTCCGAACAATAAAAGGAGGCATCCATGAAATATTTGATCCTTATCATCGCCAGCGCGGCCCTGTTGAGCGGATGCGCCAGTTTCGAGGAAGCCTATCAGCTAGACCGCGAATACGGCATGGCCAGCCAGGCCGCCCTGGACAAGCAGATCGCCTACACCGATTACCGCTACGCGGAAAAAACCCCGGAAAATACCGAGGGGATTGTCGCCGAGGAAATCATGGACGTCTATATCAACACTTTCGCCGAAGAACCTGAACAGGTCCAAGTCTTCCGGATGGGGATTCAACAATAGCGCGATGGTGTAACCCCCTGGCCGGTTGCCACTGCCGCCGGCCAGGGGGTGAAAGCCGAACTTTCCGGGCACTATCGGGAAAGAATGGAGACAGATCAATGAGACTATGCAATGAAAAAGGCGCCGTCGCCGTCCTTGTCTCCGTCATGATGGTCCTGATCATCGTCTGCGTGGCTTTCGTCACAGACATGGGACAGATTCACAACACCAAGGTCGAACTTCAGGAGGCGGTCGACGCGGCCGCCCTGGCCGCCGCCCGCCAGCTCGACGGCGGCACCGACATGGTCCAGAATGCCTATGACGCTGCGACGGTCACCGCCGCCGCCAACGACGTCACCATCGAGACCTTCAACGACACCAGCGACGACTGCACGACCAACCCCGACAGCAGCTGCACCGGCACCTGGGCAAAAAACGATCTCGGAACGTCCGCCGCCGACCGATTCACCCCGGATGACGACTTTCCCGACGCCGTCCTGGTGCGGGCCAAGCTCACCGTTAATCCGACCTTCTCAGGGCTTTTCACCGGCGGCACCGAGGTGACCGCCGATGCCATCGCGGTGGCGGCCCCGCAACTACCCGTTCTACCCTTGGCCATTATCACCTGCGTTCCCAGCGAAGATATGTTGGACAACCTAGGTTCCTGGCCTCCCGCGAATGTCTGCGGCATCTCCGATTACGCCTTCGCCAATGACCAAGATGACACGGCGGCCTGGACCGGCCTGACCTACAACGCCAGCGGCAATGAGATCGCCAACCTCATGACATCAGTGGAAGGGCGGATTAGATTCAACAATGTTATATTCGGAGCCAACATCCCGGGCGACGGCCTTGAAAATTCACCCGTCGACACAACCCTCCCTATCGGTTTCAATCCTAACTATGAGGGCTGCCCGGACAATAACGGTTCTTTCCCCAACGAAGACGACATCAAATGCGGCCTGGGCCGGATTACTGGCGAGGATCTGGCGCCCCCCGATCAGTTCTCCCCACCATCCAGTCCAGTCCCGCCGGGTCCTCTAAACACCACCTACGGGGAACCGGCCCCCAGCGGCTTTGACCCACTCACTGGTTATGGAAATGACGACGGCACTCTTCCCCGCTGGTACAATCTGCACGATGAAGACCCGCCGGTTTTCGACGAGGAAGACCACTTCACCCGGGTCTGGAGCCAGGATGGAATTTTGGTGATTCGCGATGCTGATCCTAACGATGGATTGGATAATCCAGAACCTACAGCGGATTTTCTGCAGCGCATGTATGACCTGGCTAACTGCCCCGTCGGCGATTTATCCTGCAGGCCCTACGACGACGATCGTTTCCTGGATGGAAACCTAATTCACGAGCCAATCGGCGCATTCAACACAAACTTGATGAACTCTGACTTCGGGCCGGCTATTCAAGCTTTCTTAGCCGATCCCGCACATGATGATTATTACTGGCCCGATTATCTAGAGGTGATGAAGCATGCCGGCTATCCCAAGGTCACCTTGGTCAACGGCGACGTAGCATCAGCTATGCATGGATTTATGGAAAACGAAAACGCCTTCGACGGAACCAACCTGAGAGGCACGGAAAACGAGCCTTTTCCCGACAAGAAGACCCTGCGGGTCAACGCCCCCGTCATTTTTGCAGGCGCATGCGAGAGATGGAAGGCTGTCGGCAATCCGGGGACGGACCCTGGTTACCGTTACATCGGCCTGTCCAAGTTTCTCTTGACACGGACCTGGATCCAATCCGGCGGATATTCCTCTTATGACTGCGGAGAGGATAGCGAGGTTGTGGAATGGGAAAGCGGCCACGGCTGCGACCAATCGTCATACGATCCGGGATTGAATGGTAACCTCTTCAGTGTGCCGGTTTCGGTCAGTCCCAGTCTAAAAGCCCTGGAAGGGTTGAGCCTGGTTCCACTAGATGCCGACGAGGATGATGTGGGGGCTCTTCTCGAGGTTTATCTTGTTGAATAAACATGAGAGAATATGAAGAGATTCTCTTCAAAAAGCATAGAAGGCCCCTTTCTGGTTTCGGAATCCAGGCCCCTTGCTCTTGGGCGGATTTATTGTATAATTTCAGTAAATTACCAAATGAAATAAAAGGTGGGTTTTAAATGGCCAAAGAAATTTCAGTTGCCGTTGAAATTGAGGACACGCATCTTGCCAGGGAGTTTCTGGCAGCGTTAAAGAAGATTTCCGACGTCCGCGCCACCCAGTGGCTGGATGCCGTGGGAGAAAAAGGTTCGGTCGCGACCAAGGCCACTCCCGATATCATCATCATCGATGAACAACCCGAATCGGACGCGGTCTTCAGGCGACTCTCCCTCTTCAACCAGAACTTTCCCGACGCGGCTATTTTCGTCGTCTCCGAGGACAAGCGTCCCAAACATATCGTCGATGTAATGAAGGCCGGAGCCGATGAGTACCTGGTTTCTCCTTTCAACCAGGAAGTCCTGGTAAACGCCATCGAAGAGATCCGCACCAAGATGGCCACTTCCGGGAAAATCGCCAGGGGCTCCATCTACAGTTTCATCAGCAGCAAGGGCGGACTCGGTTCGACCGTCATCGCCGTCAATGCCGCCGTCGCCATGACCCTCGAAAAGAACGGTGCGGTGGCGCTGTGCGACATGAGCTTTCAGTCCGGCGACAGTTCGGTCCTCCTCGACATCGTCCCCGAGAATTCCTTCGAGGACATCTGCGATAACTTTCACCGACTGGACGTCTCCCTTCTCAGGGGATGCATGCACAGGCACACCAGCGGACTCGAGGTCCTGGCCGCTCCCCTCAACCCCGAGGAAAGCGAAGAGATCCACTCCGATCACATCCGCAAAACATTCGACCTGATCAAAAAGCTCTACGACAATATCTTTGTCGACTGCACCTCCATGTTCGTCAACGACTGCAGCATGGAAGCCTTCAATGAATCGGAAAAAGTCTTCATCGTCACCGATCTTTCGGTGCCGGCCATCCGCAACGCGGCCCGGCTGTTCAAAACCATCGTCAAGCTGGGGGTTCCGGCCAAAAAGGTCGAATTCATCGTCAACCGCTTCATCAAGGGCGGGCCCCTTTCCATCGACGAGGTGGAAAAAACCCTCGGAAAGCGCGTTTTCTGGCTTTTCCCGAACGACTTCGCGGATATCGTTCATTCGATCAACCGGGGCGTTCCGCTCATCAAGGACCATCCCCATGCTCCATTCGCCAAAACTGTCATGGACTTTGTCAACAGACTGCGCTATCCGACCGCCGACGAGAATTACCGCGGGATCAGAGGCGCGTTCGGAAAAGCCATCTAGGAGGACACTGTGGCACTTAAGGACCTTCTGAACAAAAGCGGCAGGAAAGAGGAAAGGACCGAAAGGACCGAAAGGACCGCAAACCTCCCGCCGGAGGGCAAGGAGAATGATACCGCGAGGGAGCGGGAGAACTTCTATTACGAGGTCAAGCACAAGATCCACGGCCGGCTCGTCGAGGAAGTCAACCTTGCGGCCCTGGACACCATGGAAGTTATCGAGATCAAGCCGGAGATCGCCCGGATCGTCGATATCCTGCTGCAGGAAGAAAAGGTTCTGCTCAACGAGGAGGAGAAAAACGCCCTCGTAGTGGAGATCCTGGACGAACTGATGGGCCTGGGGCCGATCGAACCTTTCTTCAAGGACCCCAATGTCTCCGACGTTCTCTGCAACACCTACAAGAACATCTACGTGGAGCGATTCGGCCTGCTGGAAAAAACCCATGCCCGGTTCATCGACAACACCCACCTGATGAATATCATCGACCGCATCATCTCGCGGGTGGGCCGGCGTATCGACGAATCGTCCCCCATGGTCGATGCGCGCCTGCCGGACGGCTCCCGCGTCAACGCCATCATCCCTCCCCTGGCCATCGACGGCCCCGTGCTGTCGATCCGGCGCTTCGCGGTCAATCCTCTCAAGATGGAGGACCTGATCAACTACAAAACCCTCACTCCTGAAATCGGAGAGTTTTTCGCCGACTGCGTCAAGGCGAAACTGAACATCATGATTTCCGGAGGTACGGGCGCCGGCAAGACCACCCTGCTCAATATTCTCTCGGCCTTCATCCCGGGCAGCGAGCGGGTCATCACCATCGAAGACTCGGCCGAGCTGCAGATGCAGCAGGAACACGTCGTTCGCCTTGAGACTCGCCCGGCGAGTATCGAGGGGACGGGGCTGGTGACCCAGCGGGACCTGGTCCGCAATGCCCTGCGGATGCGGCCCGACAGGATCATCGTCGGCGAGGTTCGCGGCTCCGAGGCATTCGACATGCTGCAGGCAATGAATACCGGTCACGAGGGTTCGCTGACCACCATCCACGCCAATACGCCCAGAGACTCGCTGACACGGCTCGAATCGATGATTCTCATGACCGGTGTCAACCTGCCTGAGAAGACCATGCGCTTCATGTGCGCCTCCGCCCTCGACATGATCATCCAGGTGGCCCGGATGACCGACGGGTCGCGAAAAATAACCTCCGTAAGCGAAGTGGTCGGCATGGAAGGGAACGTGATCACCCTTCAGGAAATCTTCACCTACGAGAAAAAGGGTATCAACAAGGAAGGAAAGATCCAGGGACGTTTCAGGGCGACGGGCATCCGCCCGAAATTCGCCGAAAGGCTGGAGCTGGCCGGAATCGAAATCCCCGACGACCTCTTCTCCCCGAACAAGTTCTACGAATAAGCAACGGAGGCACCATGGACATTCTGACAATCTTATTTTTGGGTGCCATCTTCCTCTTCACCGTGGCCGTGATCGAAGTACTCTACCTGTTCTGGACCGAGAGCCGGTTCGCGGAAAAACGGACCGTCAAGAAGCGCCTGCTGTACATCTCCGCCGGCGGCAAACACGGCCATGACAAGCTGGCCGTCTATCGCGACCGCGTTCTCAAGGACGTCGGATCAATGGAGCGTTTTGCCCTGAAGCTGCCACGGGTCAGTACTCTCGACAAGCTTCTGCTCAAGGCCAAAATGCCGATCAATGCCACCACCTTCGCCCTCGCCAGCATCGCCCTCGGAGCCGCGGGATTTCTGGCGGGGCTGAAATTTCTGCCCCAGATCGGGGCGGCGGTTATCGTCGGAATCCTTTTCCTTTTCATCCCGTACTTCATCCTCAAGACCATGGAACGGAACTATTACCACAAATTCGACGAACAACTACCGGAGGCCCTGGATCTTCTCTCTCGCGCCCTGAAGTCGGGACACGCCCTTACCTCGGGCATCGAAATGATCACCGATGAAATGGAAGAACCGATCAAATCCGAGTTCGCCGCGACCATTGACGAGGTCAATCTCGGCCTGACCCTCAAGGAAGCCTTTGACAACCTGTGCGAACGGGTTCCGAGCACCGACCTGCGTTTTTTCGCCATCGCCGTGGTGGTACAGAAAGAGACAGGAGGAAACCTGGCCGAAATTCTCGACAACATCAGCCGGCTGATTCGGGAAAGGATGGCGTTCGGACGCCAGGTCAAGGCGTTGACCGCCGAAGGGAGGCTGTCGGCCATGGTCCTCATTGGCCTGCCGATTTTCATGTTCCTTTATATCTACCTGGTCAACTATGAATACATATCCCTGCTGTGGTCGGAAAAAATCGGTCTCTATATGATCGCCGGTGCAATCGTGCTCCAGATCGTCGGCGCCTACTTCATCAAGAGAATAGTGTCCATCGAAATATAAGGGGCCGCATATGAATCAAGTATTGAACTACTTCTATCTATTTGTGGACAATGTCGATTATTTCGGCATATTGGTCCTTGTTTTCCTGGCTTGCGTCTTCACCGTTCTCGGAATCGTCTTTATTTTCCGGCGCGGAAGCATCCTGGAAGAAAGGATGGATAGACTTCTGCCGGCCGCAAAAAACAACCCTTCCTCCGGGCAGGTCAAGCTCCTCAGGAATGAGGAAGCGAACGGCATCCTTCCGAAAATCACCCGGCCCCTGCAAGGCATCATCGCTCCCAGCCAGGGAGCGATGCAGAAGAAACTGCGGCTCGAACTGATCCGGGCGGGATACCGCTCCGAGCAGGCCATGCGCAACTACCTTGCCGCGAAGGTGTTGCTCTTTCTCCTGCTGCCGTTTACCTATATTATGGTCGTCGGATTCGTCTATACCTTTACCCCCCAGGTGGCCCTGATCTCTCTCGTCCTCGCATTGGTCGGATTCTTCATTCCCAACATTATCCTGTATTACATTACCCAGGCACGTAAAGCCAGCATCACCCGCGCTCTTCCCGACGCTCTTGACCTTATGGTCGTCTGCGTCGAGGCCGGGCTCGGTCTCGACATGACCTTCAAAAAGACGGGGGAAGAGATCCGCGCCATCAACCAGAACCTGAGTGACGAATTTTATTTGACGAATCTCGAGGTCCGTGCTGGAATATCGAGGCAGGAGGCCTTCAAGAACATGTCGCTGAGAACCGGCGTCCCCGAAGTTCACAATCTGATGACCGTCCTTCTGCAGACAAGTCGTTTCGGCACCAGCGTAGCCCAGGCCCTGCGCATACATGCCGATGCGATGCGGGTAAAAAGACGTCAAATTGCCGAGGAAAAGGCCGCCAAATCGGCGGTCAAACTTATCTTCCCGCTGATATTGTTCATTTTTCCGGCCCTTCTGATTGTTCTTGCTGGCCCCGCGGCCATTCGGGTCGTCCAGACGATTTTCCCCGTTTTCGGAGGATAGGGTCCGCTCTCGTCATTTCGACCGCCCGGCCCGATGTTATATCCATAACAAGGAGATGTGTTACATGTTTTCAAAGCGGTACGCCCTTCTTCTGCTCTCCATTACCCTTCTCTGCTCCTGCGCCACCACCGTCCAGCAAGTCGAGAAAAGTCCGGAGGTCATGGCCTCCCTGGCCGAAGAATCACCCGAGAATGCGGACCAGAAAATTGAAAACCTTTCCGTTCCCGTCCTGGTGGCCAAAGGCCGTGAATTTCTCGCCCAGGGTAACCTGCAGCTTGCCGGGGTTCACTTCACCGCCGCCCTGAACAAGGATCCCGCATCGGTGGCCGCGATAACCGGATTAGGAGAAATATTGCGCCGGGCCGGCAAATACGAAGATGCCGCAAAGTTGTTCGAGAAGGCCATTGAAATAGATCCACAGAACCCGGCCGCCCTTTTGGCCATGGCCCGACTTGACCGCGACCAGGGCAACTACGAGGAGGCCATTGCGCGTCTGGGCGATGTCCTCCGGGAAAACCCGGATAATGTCGGGGTCCTGACTGAACTGGGCAAATGCCATGACGCTCTGGGCAATGCCGCAACCGCCGAACCTTTCTACAGAAAGGTCATTGAAATCAAACCCAATTCTGCCTCGGGCCGCAACAACCTCGGAGTGAATCTCACCCTGCAGGGAAAATATCCGGAGGCGATCACCAATTTCAGCCGGGCATTGCGCCTCGAGCCGGAAAACAAAAGGACCCGGAACAATCTCGGCATGGCTTATGCGCTGGCCGGCGACGAAAAAAGGGCTCTCGATCTTTTTGAAGACACCTCCGGCAAGCCCGCGGCCTACAACAACCTCGGCTACCTCTACATGACCCAGGGTCATTGGGAGATGGCGGAAAAAGCCTTCAAGCAGGCCCTTGAGTTGAGCCCCCGTTTCTACGTTAAGGCTCAGAAGAACCTGGATCGTCTCCAGGAACTGCGAGGCGCCAGCCGGCCCTGACTAGAAAGCCTACTCCAAACGTCTGCGCCCCCCCTATGAAGAAAAAAGTCACCCTCCTTCCCGACATCGACGGGTTGTTCTGCCTCGTCATATTTGTGGTCATGGTCTTTTTCGCCGGGAAGAGAGCCCTTCTTGACGGCGACACCCTGTGGCACATCAAGGCCGGCAGCATCATGATCGATCGTGGGGAAATTCTCACCCACGATATTTTTTCCCACACCCAATTCGGTATGCCCTGGACAGCTCATGAATGGTTGGCGGAAATCATCATGGGTGCCATCCACCGGCAATGCGGACTGAGCGGGGTGGTCGTTTTCTATTTTCTCCTGACGGCACTTACTTTCTGGCTTCTATTCAAGGTTGTAAAAAACTGTGGTGCAGGAGATTTCCTTTCCCTTTTCGTTGTCGCGATCTCTTTTGTCCTGGCCCTCTCCCACCTGCTTGCCCGCCCTCATATCTTCAGCTGGCTTTTCGGAGTGGTCACTCTTTATCTACTCCAGAAGAACGACAGGAAACTTTTTCTCCTGCCAGTAATTATGATTGCCTGGGCAAATCTCCATGGCGGTTTCGTCCTCGGGCTATTTCTTCAGGGAATATTTTTAACCGGCGCATTTATCGAGGCTAAACCCTGGTCTTCCCGCCACTCATGGCGGGAGTTCCTGGCCCGGAACTCCAATCTTTTGTTGGTTCTGATTTTAAGTACCCTGGCAACCGGCCTGAACCCTTTCGGTTTTGGTCAGCTTCTGTTTCCCTTCCATGTAGCGGATTCCTTTTATCGACAGGTCGTCGCCGAATGGTTCGCTCCTGACTTCCAGGAACTTTGGGAATTTCGCTACTATCTGGTTTTCATCCTTTTTGTCCTTTCTTTCGGAAAAGCCAAAATTTCCTGGACCAACCGTCTCTTCCTGGTGTTTTTCATCAATGCCTCTCTTACCCATGTCAGGCATATCAGCATTGCTGCTCTGTTTCTCGTTCCCTTTCATGTCGAGTTGTTCAAACCCTGGCAATTCCGCTGTTTCGGTCAACCGAAAACCCAAGACCGGGATAACGACCTGGAACTTAACCCTGCCTCCGGACCACTACTTACCATCCTTGCCGGTTTTTTTCTGTTTTTCCTCGGCAGCACCAATTTAACGGTCTGGCAAAACGCCTCCACCCAGCTCTTTCCCCTGCCGGAGGAATATTCGGCTTCCGCCATCGACTATTTGAGGGACCATCCCCCGAAGGGGAAGATGTTTAATTACGATTCTCTCGGGGATTATTTGATTTATACCTTGGGACCGGAACAGAAGGTTTTCCTTGACGGTCGAATTGACATGTACAGTCGAAAAACTATCAAGGATTACATAAAAATAAGGGAATTGAATGAGGAATGCGAGGAACTTCTGGATCGGTATGAAATCGGCTGGATCATCGTCCCAAACACTTGGGCGTTAATCAGGTACCTCAAGAAGGGTTCCGGCTGGAAGGAAAGCTACCGGGACGATCAACTCTCGATACTCGTGCGCCAGACCTCCGCAGGCCCGTAATACCCCACCATGCTATACCAGCGCACGAACAGGATTTCCTTCAACATCTGCAGGGAATGTTGAATTGGGTCGACCTTGCTCTCTGGACTGTTACGCCACATGACACCGACTTCCCTGACCGTCATCCCCTTTTTACCAGCAACAAAGAGGACTTCCACATCGAAGCCGAATCCGTCGATCCGGCAGCGGCTGAATATCTCCTGGGCGACCTCTCGTCGAAAACACTTGAATCCGCATTGCGTGTCCGCAATGCCCCTGACCGCCAGTAAACGAACTATTTTATTGAAGGTCTTTCCCATAAAAATCCGATAAAATGGCTGGCACTCCACAATCTTCGATTCCTGACGAGCCCGCGATCCGATGGCCACGTCAGCGCCCTCCTCCAGTGCCCGTATCAGTTTGCGTATTTCCAGAATGGGGGTGGAGAGGTCGGCGTCGCTGAAGAGAACATATTTGCCCCTCGCAGCAAGCATTCCCGTTCTCACGGCGAACCCTTTGCCCCGGTTGGAACTATACGAAACAACCCCGACCTGTGGATGTTGCTCGGCGAAACAGGAAGCATAATCGGCCGTCTTGTCGCTGCTGCCATCATCGACGATTATGATCTCAAACCGTCCGAAACGCCTTTTCAAGACCCGGCAAAGAAGCGGCAACGTTTCCTGCAACCGCGTCTCCTCATTGTAGGCCGGAACAACCACGGAAATATCTATTTGACCATCTTCAACCATAAAACCCCTTCAGGTTGTTGAAATAAGGGACTCTTTGGTTATAGTTTAATGGAAATAACAGGAATTCCAATCACAGGAGGAAAAATATGCGCTATTTTCTTGGAATCGTTCTGCCCTTTCTTATTTTCAGCGTCTGTCAGGCGGAAATCGTCACCGTAACCGTTAATTCCGCCGAGGTCCTGACCGACGCCTCAAAATTGGGTACCTTTGTTGTGCTTGAGGCACCGAAGTTCTATCCTCTTTCGGTTAAAGGCGAGCGCGACGATTATTATCAGGTCAGGGATTATCTCGGCCGCAAGGGCTGGGTGGAAAAATCTCTGGTGGGCGACACCAAAGGCGTGGTGATTGAAGTTTACCGGGCCAATATCCGCAAGGGTCCCGGTACGGATCATCCGATTGTTTTCAGGGCCTTGCGGGGAGTTGCCTTCAAGGTTCTGCGGGAAAAGGACGGTTGGCTGGAAGTGCAGCACGAAAGCGGGAAGACGGGCTGGGTGTCAAGGCCTTTGACTTGGGGGCAGTAATTTTAACCCCCATCGATCCCCAAGGATCAGACCTAAAACGACAATAAAAAAAATCAAACTGATAATCTGACCGAGACGTTCTTCCCGGCCGGTCTCAAGATCAATCAGAACTCGGTGCTCCCCCGCAGGAACCGAAATTCCGATCAACCCGTCGGTCGCAGGATCAAGGGGGAGGGTTGTGGAATCCCCACGCAGCCTTGCTGTCCAGCCAGGATAATAAAATTGGCTCACCAAAAGTTGCAATCCACCCGCGCCCTGGGTGGTCAGTTCGATATGCCCTGGTTCCCAGGCGACTACTTCAGCATGTCCATTCCCTGCAAGAACCTCCACCTTGTCCACAATTCGATCCAAATTACCCTCCGCCACCTCCGTCACCAACCTCCCAGGAACCCACCGCGGAAGATATTCAGGAACCCCTTCGCCAACTTTAAATCCCTTGAGAATTTTTCTTTGCGCTGCAGGTTCGATCCTCTCCGCGACCTTATCGTAGGCCAGTTTTCCTGTGCCTATCACCTGGCCCCAGACAAGCGCACAGACAACAATAAAGACCATTCGCCAACGCGAGCTTCGCAAAAGTTCAGAAGATGACAACCCGACAGCAAAAAGTGCCACTGTTGCGACCGACAATGCCATATTGAAACGCCAGGGGAATTGAATTTTTTGCAGCACTGGGAAAATCCGCCAGACCCAATTGGAAATGCTGAACATCATGAAAACACATGCGAATGCAACAACAACCCAGAACATGTTTTCTTTTTTATTTTTCTCATCACAGGCTAATTTAGTCGTTATGAAAGACAAAACAGCAGTTATTGCAAGGATTACCGTCATCCAGGAAACATAATTCCAAAAACCCCTAAAAACGACGGGCTGCAATAATTGACCCGAAAACAAAAATCCATTTTCGTAGTAATACCTTCCTTGGGTCATAACAATCGAGGATATATTCGCTTGATTCATAATTGCCGGAATTAGATAGAAGGCGGACAGGCCTAAACCAAAAATCATGCCGCAAAAGACCCGAAAAGGGATTCTCGCATTCTTCTCCCTCCATACGGCTACCATGGCATAAATCGGCGGAATCGGCGAAAATATTAAGGCGGAAGGGACATGTGTTACAATCAATAGAAAATAAGCCAATCCGAATTTCAATACAGCGAATTTCTCATTTGCAGCAATTTTTCTTGTAAAAAAAAGAATCAGCGGAATCCAGACAAAGGCCCAAAATTCTGCAAAAGCAAAACGATAATAAAGGTCAACAGCCAAATGATATGGCAACATCATGTAAAACAAGGCCGCACAAAAAGCTGAATTTTTGTCTACAATTTCTCGAAGCCAAATATAGGCACTCAACCCTGAGGCAATTAAAGCGAGAGAAAATGAAAAACCCAAAATCATCCACCCATAAGGGTCAGAAGAAAACAGGAATCTTAAAATGCTGTTTAAAAAATATGGGAAGGGGCCATAAAAGAAAAAGACGGGGCTCCCCCTTCCTCCGTTCATATTTGCCAGCCACCTTGGATAAAATTCCCCTGACCAGAACTGTTCTGAAAAATACCTGGTCCAGTTGAGGTGAGTAATGACATCATGGGAAACAAAAAAACCAGCATGAAATACCGGTAGAACCAACAACAAACCCGTAAATATAATGAAAATTATACGATTCATTTTAGTTCATTCTTATATATGAAGATAAATTATATGCAATCTAAATCAATTTATAAAAATAAGAATATCATTTTCATATTTGTTGTCACCCACATTCTATACGCATTTTTTTTAAATCCATCCGGTCATTTTTCAGGTGACGAGGCAGTGTATCATCTGATTGCCCGAAGTTTTTCTGAGACTGGAAGCCTTGAGGTCTGGAACGGCTTTGAGGAATTCCCTTCCCCCGAACTGACTCTTTGGAACCTTCGAGTGCATGAAGGGCACCTCACCCCCCCCTACCCCTATCTCTATCCGGTCTTGGCTTTCCCTTTTTACAAACTGGCGGGCCTCCGGGGCTTGTTCCTCTTGAACGCAATCGCTTTTCTTGGGGTAATTTGGCTTTGCTATTTGTTGGCTCGCAAACTTTTCCAAGATCGCGATATGGCCCAAAAGGCCTGCTTGATATTTATCCTGGCAACTTACGCCTGGGAATACTCCCAAGGGGTCTGGCCACATGCCCTTACCATCCTTTTTACAACCGGTGCCGTCTACCTTGCGCTTGAAGCCATCCATGAAACCAATTCAGGGAGGTCGTCCGCCTTGGCCTTCGGAGCAGGATTGGCAGCAGGGTTCGGCGCCGGTGTGCGCCTGGACGCCATCCTGGTTTTTCCTGCCTTGGCCCTTCCCTTCCTGTTCGCCAAACCCTCCAGGCCTATTCAGCTTCTAGCCACCTGTGTCGGAATTCTCCCCGGGTTGATCATCCTGGCCATCACAAACCATCTTAAATTCGGTGTTGTTTCTCCTTTTTTCTACGGGAGTGCGGGCGGACCAACCGCTGGGCTCACTCCCTATCTCCCTCTATTGGAAATGGGCACTTCCGCCGTAGTGGGTCTTTGGGTATTGACCCGAATCCCGGATTCCAAATTGCCGCGGAATAGCAAGATTGCCATCGCGCTAATTGTAGTGCTACTCGGGAGCTTTTTCTTAACCCCCTTGCAACAATTCATCTCCAGATTGTTTTTTGGAGCTTACCAGTTGACCGTCGACTTACGTGCTGGGAACATCAGCTTCGTCGGATGGGGTTCGCACATCCGGACTGCGGATGGGGCCATCGTTTATTTCGACACTCTTAAAAAATCTCTGCTTCAGAGTTGCCCCTACTTGACGGTGCTTCTTTTGCCTTTGGTGAGCATAAAAACCCAAAAAGAAGCCCCGATTGGCCCGGGATGCCTCTACCTGGTACCTTTTATTTATATTGGAACGTTTTCTTTCTTCGCATGGCATGGTGGGTTGAGCTTCAATATGAGATATTTCCTTCCCATCCTTCCATTCACTTCGATCCTCACGGCATATGCCCTGAAAGGGCTTACCCGCAAACTCAATAAAAACTGGATTAAATCTTCTATTGTAGCCGGTTTTATTATTTACATTGTTTTTATTTCGTTTTTATTATTCAGCATCAAAGGGCACCTTGATATCCAAAAGCAAGAGGCATTTTACCTTACATTACCCATTTTTCTATCATTGTCGTTATTTTTTATGACAATAATATATTTAGCAATGGGTAAAAAGGCCGGTAACGTCGCAAGTGGCATAACAACCATTTTGTTGGTGACAAGTCTCGTCTGGTCCGGGCTGGTCGCTTTCTGTTACGACTTTCCCCGAGTCTTTGCAATACGTTCAACATTCGCAAAGGTATCTCAGGAGGCTTTTCCGATAGTGTCTCCCGATTCTATCCTGTTTGCCGATTTTCCCGATCCACTTTTGGGCCTATTCGAAAAAGATCGATTGCGGCTGGCCGTTCCGAGTTACGACAACTTTAAAGATTTCCGTCCGCTAATCGACTTTCACCTCGATGCAGGCCGGTCGGTTTATGCATCTTTCTCTCCCGAAACCTGGCAGCGTGTTCGGGCAATAGGGTTGCTCAAGTCATTGGACGTTCTACCGGTTCTGAAGCATCAATATGGGGAATTGGCTCAGATCGTCATTCAGCAGAAGCCTTGAATTAATTTCATGAGATAGTCTTCTTGCCAGATATTTGGCCAATCCTTTTTTTCTTGCATTGGTAGAACATTTCTCATGCCCGATAAGTGAAATGAAATCAGTCGCACCTATCCTGATTATTCCGGGAACAACCTGCTTGTTGTGGAAACACATATGCTTTTAAGCAAAATCAAATCTCACTTGGCTGCGTTGTTTGACATGCCACTTGCGCTCAAAGTATTTATGGCCGGCATGTTGATCATGAATTTTTTTGCAATATTCTACGGCTTTCCGCAATTACTCGACCCTGATGAATCCATTTTTGTAAATGGGGCTTTTAGTATTTTGGCACCACCTTTGGGTGATCCCGGATGGTACGGGGCTCCAGCCAGTAGCATCATGGATTTAATGGCACTTTTTTTTGGATTTTATCTTGGGTTTCAGAAAATATTTTGCGGCCCGTCAAAGTTTTTGGTTTTTCTCTATCACAATTTTGACCATTTTGTTTGGATTGGACGATTTATTGATATTGCTATCTTTACCTTTACCGTTATGGTTTTTTATAAATTTACTCGCCGCTTACTAGAGGAGCGAGGAGCACTTTTCGCCACTTTATCATTTGGATTATCGCCATTGATATTACATTATGCGCAACTTGTTCGCATGGAAATGTTTATGATCCTGGCCTTAATTTATGTGCTGCATTTTGCCACGGATATTGCGGACGGAAAGGGACAGCCCGCCTATATTATGTCCGGGATTGCTCTAGGGGTTGGTGTGATTAGCAAATATCCGGCCGTTGTTGCATGTCTTGTTATTATGGCTGCAGCTTTTTATGACATGCGTCATAACTATAATAAATGGCCAACAGTTTTAAAAAACTTATGTATTTCCGGAATAGTTAGTGTGCTGACTGCTTTTGTTTTTGCACCATATCTGTTCTTAAATTTCTCAAATGTCCTTAGAGATGTTATAATTGAAGCACGATCTGAACATTTAAGCCACAGTAATATGGGTTTTCTTTATCATTTTTTATATTATATTACACATGGCTTGCCAGAGATAACTACTTGGCCTGTTTATATTGTATGTGTTGCTGGTTTTTTTATATTTATTGTCGGCTATATAAAGAAAAGAAATAGCTGTCCATTTGGCATAACAGCGTTAATTTTATTTTCAGTTGTTTTTTTATTATTTATAAGTTCTTTATCCTTGTATTGGACACGCTGGGCATTGCCATTGGCTTTATTTGTCAGTTTCTTTGCCGGATATGCCTTGTCCTGGATGAGTCATTTTCTTCAGAACAGGAACGTTAAAGGAGTGCGTTCGATTTTAACAGTAATTATGTTTATCATTCTTTCCGTTCCTTTTTATAAAAGCGCAAAAAACGATGTTCTGAAAATTTCGCAAAGAGACACGCGCATTGATGCTTATAACTGGATTTATCAGAATATACCTAAAGGAACGACTTTAGCTTTGGAGACGTATACGCCGCAAGTAAGTAAATATGATTACAAGATTTTTCTTCCTTCTCGAGAAATGGGATTACGGCCCTTGGATGAGCATGATCTGAACATAAGACCCGGTCCTCTTGTTGGGAGTTTTGGATTTGGCTTGGCAGGAAAACCTTTAGACAAATATCTAACGCCTAACATCGATTACATTGTTACAAGTAATATTCGTGATCGCCTTGAAAAAGAAGGCAATAAATATCCGGAAGAGGTAAGTGTTTATAGATATATAGACCATAATTATGAGCTTGTTAAAAGTTTCATTCAAAATACTTTTATGATAGGTAATGACGTTCATATTTATAAAAGATCCGATGGTCCGTAGCGTGCATTCCGGGCTGGTCGCTTTCTGTTACGACTTTCCCCGAGACTTTACGATACGTTCAACATTCGCAAAGGTATCTCAGGAGGCTTTTCCGATAGTGTCTCCCGATTCTATCCTATTTGCCGATTTTCCCGATCCACTTTTGGGCCTATTCGAAAAAGATCGATTGCGGCTGGCGGTTCCGAGTTACGACAACTTTGAAGATTTCCGTCCGCTAATCGACTTTCACCTCGAAGAAGGTCGCCCGGTTTACGCATCTTTCTCCCCCGAAACTTGGCAACGCGTTCAAGAGGGAGGACTGCTCAAATCGTTGGATGTCCTTCCGCTCATGGAACATCAATATGGGGAATTGGCGCAGATCGTCAGGTCGCCAGAAGACGAGAATTGAGCGATTCGAGCGAGCACCTCGTGGAAAACGGTAAGTTACGCCTATTTTTCCTCAAGGGTCCTCTATGGCTTCTTTGAATATCAGGGACATTTGCAAATCAGATTTCCCGGCCCCACCAGGGAAGGTGGCCGGTGTGAATTGAAACCGAACAAACCGAACAAAGCAATCCTGTCCCGCAGAATGCCCTTCACCGAAACAGACCTTACAATGGAACGATATGTTGCGGTTGCCGTCATCAAACATAATCTTCTCAATGCCTCCAAAATGTCTATTCAAGCCCCCTGCATAGAGGTAACAACGCCCCCGGCAGCCGCCTGTCCTTATGTAAATCTGAACAACTACCGAGACTTCACATAGAACCGTAGGTCATAAAACTTCATTGGCTGTTGAAATCGGGGCCTCTTTGGGTATAGTTTAGGGCAATATCGAAGATCTCAAATCTACAGAAGGAAGAATAGGCGTTATTTCCTTGGAATCGTTCTGCCTTTTGTTTTTTTCAACGCCTGTCTGTCATGCGGAATTCGTCACCGTAATCGAAAATTGTCAAGGACCAGCGTTGGCTTCAAGGTTCTGCAGGAGAATGATGGTTAGCTGGAAGGGCAACACGAATGCGGAAAAACTGGCGGGGTGTCCAAGCGTCTGACCTGAGGGAAATAAGATGTTCCTTAAAAAAACAAAAACAACAACCTGTACCGGATACCTCGGAACTCCCGGCAGAAAAGCCAGAGAGATCATCATCCTGACGTTTCTGATCTCTCTGGCATCGCCTCGGTGTTCCTACGCTTATATTGACCCGGGAAGTGGAAGTTATTTTTTGCAATTGATCCTTGCCGCCCTGTTCGGTGCTCTCTATGCCGTAAAAATATTCTGGTCGAAAATCAGGGTTTTTTTCAGAAGTCTTTTACCGGGAAGAAAACGGCCATAAATCCCTTCAATTCTATGACAATGGAATGTATTGCCCCCTCCTCATTCAGGGACCCCAGCGGGTTTGTTTTTTTTAAAAACGGCTCACCATATCGTCAGGTTAACATCGGGTACAAGGATAACTATGACGCCTTGACTCGCTCGGGGCTTTATGACTCCCTGGTAAATTCAGGGATGTTAATCCCGCATACTGAAGTTGGAGAAGATCAAGCCCAATCCCCAAATGCCTACAAAATAATCCAGCCGGAACAAATTCCATTTATTTCCTACCCTTATGAATGGTGTTTCAGCCAGCTAAAGTCTGCAGCCATCACCACACTCGAAATTCAGAAACAATCCCTCAAGTACAATTTTTCACTCAAGGATTGCAGTGCCTACAATATTCAGTTCAACAGGGGCAAGCCAGTTTTCATCGACACCCTCTCTTTCGAAAAATACCGGGAAGGACGACCCTGGACAGCCTATCGTCAATTCTGCCAGCATTTCCTCGCCCCGCTGGCCCTTATGCATTACGTGGATATCCACCTTGGCCAGCTATCCCGCGTCTATATCGATGGCATTCCGCTAGATCTGGCAAGTTCACTCCTGCCGATTCGGTCCGTGCTCAGACCATCCTTGCTCATTCATATCCACCTCCATGCCAAGGCCATGAGGCGTTGGGCCGGCGAAAACATTACCAGGAATCATCGGCGAATGAGCCGGCGAGCCCTGCTGGGAATGCTTGAAAATTTGCAAAATTCAGTGGAAAAATTGAAATTGCAGAGGGGCCATAGTGTGTGGTCCGAATACTACTTAACGACCAACTACAGCAAGAGTTCTCTTGCTCATAAAAAGGAACTTGTATCAGCGTTTCTTGCCCAGGTAACACCCACACCGAAATCGGTGTGGGACATTGGAGCTAATACCGGTACTTTCAGCCGCATCGCAAGCAATAGAGGTTTGCAGACCATAGCTTTCGATATGGACCCCCTTGTGGTCGAGCAGAATCATCTGGCAAGTACCGCCGAAGGAGAACCGAATCTCCTTCCATTGGTCCTTGACCTCACCAATCCAAGCCCGGGAATCGGTTGGCAAAATGAGGAGAGAATGTCTGTGCTAGAACGAGGGCCGGCGGATGTAGTTTTTGCACTGGCGCTTGTTCACCATTTGGCTATAGGAAACAATTTGCCCTTTGCCAGAATTGCCAGATTCCTAAATCGTCTATGCCGGTGGCTTATTGTGGAATTTGTGCCGAAAACTGATTCTCAGACTCAAAGGCTCCTATCAAGCAGGGAGGATATTTTCCCATACTACAACCTAGAAGATTTTGAGACTGAATTTAGAAAGTTTTTTGTTTTCCGCAGAGTCGAAAGAATATCTGGTACTGATAGATTATTATTTTTAATGTCGAAAATATAAAAAGATGAAAAATTTAATATTACATCCACTTATATTATCAGTATTCCCAATAATATTTTTCTTTTGCAACAATAAACAGAATTACTCTTTGTCTGCAATTATTTTTCCCATATTTATTTCAATTATTTGCACGTCATCTCTATGGCTGATTTTGAGTTTGATATTATCTGACGGGTCAAAAACGGCAGCATTGGTATCATTTTTTGTTTTATTGTTTTTTTCATATGGTCATTTTTATGGCTTGATTAAATTGCAACTAAAGAATCTCTTACTTAATACCTTCGGAAAAGGCTTAATAGCCCCAGAGAAAGCCTTCTTGATATTCTGGGGGATTATTTTTATTCTCGGGACTTGGTTCATTTTAATAAAAGTTCGTAGAGTATCAAAGCAATTCACGAGTTTATTGAACATCACGGCTATTTTCCTAATAATTATCCCCATTTTCGAAATTGGCACATATGAAGTCAGGGCGGGCACCATTCAACCGAAACTTGATTATGAAACGACGAGCGAAACTGCCAGGGGAGGTTGGGGAAAAGAAACCACGCCCCCAGACATCTACTACATTATCCTGGATGCATATGGACGGGCGGATATTCTTGAAGAGGTTTACCACCATGAAAATGACCAACTACTGAACTACCTAACCGAAAAAGGATTTTATATAGCGGGTAAAAGCAGAGCCAATTACGATCAGACTGCTTTGTCTCTAGCTTCGTCCTTGAACATGCAATATCTTGATGACTTGGCTACCGAGGCAGGTACGGGCTCGAAAGATCGGAATGTCCTGAAAGAAAGGATAAGCAATAATAAGGTAGTCCGTTTTCTAAAAAGACAGGGCTACCGATTCCTCGCCTTTTCTTCAGGGTATTCCCTAACGGAAATGGAAAATGCAGATATTTACCTGGAATATCGGTGGTCTTTCGATGAATTCCAAAATGGCCTTATCGCTACCACTGCCCTTCCCATACTGTTACAAACCCTAGGCCCTTCCGCTGATCTTTTGGAACAATACCGAGAAAGAATTTTGTATATATTTAATATGCTTCCCAAGGTACCTGAATACAAGTCCCCCATCTTTGCCTTCGTTCATCTTACAATTCCACATCCTCCCTTTGTTTTTGGGCCTAATGGTGAAAAATTAACTCGAGAACAAATGAAACTTAAAGGGGGGAAGGATGGAAGCCATATTGTTAAAAGTCTTTCCGATCAAAGAGCCTACATAAAGGAATATCGTGATCAATTGATATTTTCAAATAAAAGGGTAAAAAATACTATTGATGCCATCTTAGCCAAGTCGAGGCAGAAACCTATAATCATATTGCAATCGGATCATGGCCCAGGTGCCTTTTTTAATTTTGAAAGCGTGGATGACAGCTACCTTGACGAAAGGTTCTCAATTCTCAACTCATATTACTTACCAAACGTTGGATCTAAATTTTTATACCAAGAAATTACGCCTGTAAATTCATTCAGAGTAATTTTCAACAATTACTTCGCCACCAAATACAAACACCTTCCGAACAAGAGCTATTATTCAACATGGAGTCGCCCCTTTCAATTTATTAATATAAGTAAAAATATCGGCTCCACAAACCTTGTTTCATTTATTCATTCCAGGATTATTCAAATTGATACTGGCAATAATAAAAAACAAGAAATAATTCCTAGCAAACTTGAGATGAATGACGGTCTAAAAATTTCCTTCTACGGAATCATATTGAATCTCGGGAAACAATGCCATGCAAAACTTTTGGAAATAAGCTTGGATGGAAATGACGATTACGAAATAAAATATCTCGATGGCGACTCGATAGTTGCAAGTCAGTCTATTCAAGCGAGCCCTGTTTCTTTGACAGCCTTGACTAAACATCGCATAAAAATTCCCACTGAGGCGGCAATACATGGATATGACCATATCAGAATCTTGCCGATTTCAGGTGATGGTCTATACAAGGTTGGAAATATTCAGTTATTATGAAAATCTTCCGGTCATTCTCAAAATATGATTTAAATAACTACAATCCAAAGCTGATTGCCCTTGCAACCCTTTTAACGCTTCATATTTTTTATTCTCTCTTTTTCTCTCCGACAGGCCTTCTGAGTATCGATGAAGGCACTTACCACCAGATGACCCGGAGTTTTACCCAAACCGGAACTCTCGAACTCTGGAACGGTTACCAGGAATTTCCCTCCTCGGAACTGACTCTCTGGAATTCCAGGGTTTATGACGGGCACCTGATGCCTCAATACCCGTATCTCTACCCCGTATTGGCAGCACCGTTCTATCTGGCCCTTGGGTTCAAGGGGTTGTTTCTGCTCAATTCAATCTGTTTTATCGGAATTATCGTACTATGCTTTGCTTTGGCCAGGAAGTTATTCGACGATACAAATCTGGCCCTTAACAGTTGTCTCATTCTGTTCCTGGCGACATATTTCTGGGAATATTCCCAGGGAGCCTGGTCCCATGCTGTCGCCATTCTGTTTACAACCGGCTCCTTATACTTGGCTATCCTGGGCTTCCTTGAGGGAAAACCCCGGAAAGCTACTGCTATGGCCATGGCCTCGGGCCTTGTCGCCGGACTTGGCATTGGTGTTCGGCTTGATTCGATTTTTATTGTGCCTGCCTTGCTTGCTCCCTTCCTTATTGAGGGGCAACGGCGAACCAAAAAATTTGCTGCTTTTTTTCTCGGATTGATTCCCGGGCTTGCCGTCCTTTCAATCACCAACTACCTGAAGTTCGGCGTCTTTTCCCCTTTCTCCTACGGCAGATCGGCAAACGCCCCCAAATTGAGCCCCGAATCGTACCTTCCCATCATCGCTGTCGGTGCCGCCGCTGTATTGGGCATCTGGCTGCTGGCACGCCTGCCCCGCCGATTTCTATCAGGAAAAGGCAAGGTGGCTCTGGGGGCACTCGTTGTAACGGTTGCCTGCTTGGGGTTTCCTCCACTACGTCAAACCGCTTCCAGGTGGATCAACGGCATCTACCAATTGGTGGTGGATCTTCGGATTCGCGATCTCGATATCAGGGAAGGGGCGCTCAGTCGCACTTCCGACGGTGCCGTCGTTTATTACGGGCTGGCTCTGAAAAAATCCCTACTGCAAAGCTGCCCCTACCTGACGGTACTCTTCCTGCCCCTGGCCAAAATAGCAAGGGCAGGCAAAAAGTCTGTCCCGCTGGCAGTCCTCTATATCCCGCTTTTCGTTTTTATCGCCGTTTTTTCCTATTTTGCCTGGCACGGCGGTCCCGGTTTCAACATGAGATATTTTTTGCCCATACTGCCTTTCACCTCGATCCTCTGTGCCTACGCCTGGCAGGATCTGACGCGGGACCTTGGGCGCGCCTGGCACCTCGCCTGGCTGATGGTGGCTGCACTGGTCTTCGCTGGAGCCTCCCTGCTGCAACTCGCTCCAGACGCATCGTTGGAGTTTGAGGAATCGGCTTATCTCACGTTCCCCCTCCTCCTCGCGCTGGTCCTGCTTATTCTGACAGTATATTTTTGCTGGTTGAAGAAGCCCCCTTCGCCCCTTCTCCAGGGGGGAATCAGCGTGGTGCTGGTGATGGCATTGGTCTGGTCCGGCGTAGTTGCGTTCGCCTATGACTATTCCAGGGGCTACCTAGTCAGGACGACGTTTGCCTCGATCGCAAAGACCACGGCCGAAGCGATCGAACCCGACTCCATACTTTTCGTGGATTACCCGGAGCCATTTTTCGGAGTGGAAAAGGAGCGATTGCGGCTGGCCATTCCTGGCCTGGACAAATTCGAGGACTTTCGTCCCCTGCTTGATTTCCACCTTCATGCGGGACGCTCCGCCTACCTTTTTTTCGAAGATAAATTGATGCGGCAGGTTCAGAACAAAGAACTTCTGGATGGGCTATACATTGTTTCAATGCAAAAAAATCAATTTGGGACTTTATATAAAGTTGCCAAGCCTTCGAAAACGACTTTGTTATCGGATAAATTGGAACCCTAGGGGACTCAAGGAATGAAAATGAAGCAGTTAATTAGGAGCATTCCGGTCGTCGGCCCAATCTTTCTCCGTATTTATCGCAAAAGTATCAACACCTTAAAACCCTTCCCGGGTTCAAATAATTACTGGATGCATAGGTATGAAGATGGACGAAACTCGGGGGATGGCTCTTACAATCGGCTTTCAAGGTTTAAGTCTGAGATAATAAACGAATTTATTCGAGAAAATGAAATTAAGACTGTAATTGAATATGGATGCGGAGACGGTAATCAGCTCAGGTTAGCGCGATATCCATCATACATAGGATTTGATATTAGCCCTAAAACAATATCCAAGTGCAAGGAAAGATTTTCGAACGGAGACACCAAGACCTTTAAGCTCATGAAAGAATATGACCGCGAAACTGCCGAGTTAACCCTATCTTTGGACGTAATTTATCATCTTGTAGAAGATGGCGTTTTCGCGGATTACATGAACAGGCTGTTCGATTCCTCCAATGGTTTCGTCATCATATATTCGTCAAATACCGATGAGAACCCAGAGGAGCAGCCTGCACACATAAAGCATCGCACATTCTCTAAATGGATAAAAGAAAACAAACCAAACTGGAAGTTGTTAAGACATATTCCAAACAAATATCCATTCACGGGCGACACCAGAACTGGATCGTTTGCAGACTTTTTTATCTACAAAAAGGACTGACACATATCATCCCCCAAGGCATCAAGATTAAGACAATTCGATAACGCAAAAGGGTTATGTTCATGATCAGGGATTGTTATTATCCGAATCCACATAGGCACTTCTTTCCCGAACCAATGCGAGGCCGCCCATCGGCACAGCGATACAACAGAGAGTGACATAGCTTAATACCCTCAAAAGTGCAGAGGCGAGAATTCCCTCGGCCATCCCTATTTGCATCTGCTGGCTTATAACGCCGAAAAGAATTTCCTGGACCCCTATGTTTCCGGGTGTGATGCTGACATAACCGCTTAACTTCAAAAAGGCATAAAAGAATACCAATTCGGCAGCGCCGACATGAATACCAAGGCTTGAAAAACAAACATAAAACATAGCACAAGCCAAAAGAAAAACCCCCAATCCTGCCAAACTAAATCCCGCCATAAACCGCACATCGCGAAGATTTCTTACGGAGACCCGAAGCACTTCACCCAACTTCGACTGCAACCAAGCAAGTCTTTGAAATCGAATAGTAATTAATGGGAAAATTTTTTCGGATAGAATTGGCAAACAAAGGAAGAGAATTACAAGAAAGGCGATAACGTGAAGAGCCCTGAATGGACCAACTTGAAGATCAGAATTGACATCCCAGATAACTATCAGGGCAAGCAAAAAGCTAAGGCAGGAATCCAGCCAGAAAAAGGTGAAAAAGCTGCCAATATAGTGAGTGTATGAGACCCCATGAATTCTTTTAAGACAAATACTTCTGTAGACATTTCCTGAAAGAGGAACAAAATTACTAAGAAATCTCCCGAGAATAAAAATTTTAAACCAAGGACCGAAACCAATATTATTTCCACTGCATTTGTCAAGACAAACCTTGTAATAGTAACCTTGGAGCAACAAATAACATGCACAAAGCAATATTACAATTATAGCTTTTCCAGCTTCAATTCTTAAAGCAAGCTGTACATATACCTCGTTTTTACTGAAATAGTGAACAATGAAAATAAGACTCAAAACCAAAACAAACCATTGTACAACTTTTTTCAATTTATTTTCCATTTAAAATTTATACTCGATAGTTTTATACTCGTGAAATTTTCCGTTAAACTTCATGTTCGACCAAGGAAAATAAATATCTAAGCCTGCAAATGAATTGTTAACAAGTCAATCGAAGTCTTCTAGTTTTATGGTATGACTACTTCTCAAGGGCAACATTCTTTGATTGGCATTTCTTGACTGATTTGAACAACATCCCCTCCATAAGAGTCAACATCTTGTCAACATTGTCTCTCCAAATGTAATTTTCTAAAACAAATTTCCGCCCGGCGAGTCCCATTTTTTCCCGCAAGGCCCGATCCTTTGCTAGCCGTATAAGTGCTTGAGCAAGTTCCTTGCTGTTGTTTGGTTCTACCATAATCCCGGTCCTGCCCGCCAAACAAACCTCACTCACCCCTCCAACCTTGGTGACGACTACTGGCAATCCACAGGCCGAGGCCTCAAGGATCGCCACTCCGAAAGACTCAGATGTAGAGCAATTTACAAATGCATCAAAAGTCTGCAAAAGACGGGGAACCTGGTCGTTTGGTATAAAACCGACAAACTCCACATGCTCATCCAACCCGAGCTGTCTAACAAGGGTTTTCAGCCGTTCTTTAAGCGGACCGCGTCCAGCCATGACCAACCTGCCATCTGGGATCACCTCCACAACCTGGGACATGGCACGAATTAGGGTCTCCGGGCCGTATTTCGTTGCAAACGTTTTCACAAAACCGCACCGAAATACCCCCTCCCCCTTACAGGAATTCTCACTTTGCGCCGGCTTGAAACGATCACAATCCACCCCAAAGGGGATTTGTTCAATGCTTTTGTTCGGATGGACGAATTGGCTGGCTACATTGGTCATGAACAGACTAGTGGAACACACCAAATCGGCATTTTTTAGAGCAACGCGATTTAGGTAACGAAAAAACCAGGGCATTCTTCCCGGTTTCTCCCAAATGACGTCCGATCCCCAGCAGGACACAACCCGGGGGTGGAAACGGGAAAAAGCCGCAATAACACCATGCGTCACGGTATATTGAGCATGCAGAATATCCGGTCTAAGATTTTTCAATCGCCGTCTGAAACTCAACATCAGTCGAAGGTAGGATAGAAAAGTCCAGCACTTCGATCGGGAATTAACCGGGCCGATGCAAACCGTGTGGACCTTGACCCCTGGTATGGTATCGGACCGAATGCTGAAAAGGTGGACTTCATGTCCCCGTTCGGCATAAGCCCTCCCCCAACGCTGGGTATGCACGGCCAGGGCATTGCTAAGCAGGCAAATCTTCATTTTTTTAGTCCTGTCCCCGAAGGGGTTTTCCCCTCGCAATGCGTAACAGCATGTCTGTCACATCAATCTTTTCTTCGATCAAACACCGGCCTTTTTCTCGCCAATACTCTTTGTTGTAACCGTTGAGTATGGATACTCCCTTGGCAATGGCTTCTTCCTGGCGAGCCGGGGTAAAGTTGAAAACCAGTCCGTAATCTTGCTCCTGTTCGTCAGTGTATCCTCGCCCGACAGGATCGACGTAGATCCCGGGGACGCCCAGTACCGCGCCCTCTGAGCACATGGTGGCACTTTCACCAAATACAAGGGCGGAAAAAGCCATAAGGTGATGCAAACGGCTCGACTTTATTGGCACGCGAAACTTTTCCAATTCATCAGGTAAGGGACCCTCCGCCGAGATGAAAACCGGTCCGAACCGACTTAATTCTTCCACCGCCCTCAGTTTGGCGTCGGGAGAAAAGCCCGAACGCCCTATATCGTGGGCAGCTTCCCAGGAAACAAATCGTATGATGCTGAAAATCTCCCCCTCCTTCAGACCGACCTCCTTCAACACACATTTGTCCGCAGTGAAATATCGAGGGTGAAGATAGGCCAGTTCATGATACCCGTTGTAGAGGACATGGCGCCAGCGGACAGGTTTCCGATAGCACCGGGGAAGATAGATACACTTGGCAAAAGGGTAGGAGAGAAGGTTGGAAAGGGTGGCGTGTTCGGTGTCATAGAAAATATAAGTCGGAACATTCAGCAGGCGGCCGGGGATACTGATATACGTGCCGGCGATGGCCATCATCAGATCGGGTTTGAATTTTCGGATGATCTGCTGCAATCGCCATTGGCGGAGAACCAACTCCTTCCCCAAATTCCAAACCCCTTTTCGGGCATGTCCGAAAACCTCAACAGTCAATCCGAATTCATCGGCCAACTCAACGAGGATATCTTTGTCCCGCCCGGTGATGAGCACTTCGTTTCCCTCGTCCTCCAAGCGCAGAATCAATTGACGAAAAAAGTGCAGATGGGCCGGATGCTGTAGATCGATGAGTAACTTCATTCCAGAGAGGTCTTTTCCTCATTCTTTCCATTCTCGCTCTTCCGAACTCTGAACTGAACATCCTCCATCAATTTGCGGTTCACCGCAAGCAGGTCAGCCAGGAAGGCCACCAGCGTGGTCTGGAACCCCATCCCGAGCAGCACCGCCGCCAGGATGAGCGACTGCACATGTCCGACACCCGAGTCGGTGATGAAATAGTAATACAAAAATCGCAGCCCGAGGAGAAAGCCAAGACCAAACAGGATGATTCCGATGGTCATAAAGAAACGAAAAGGGCGATAGACGGCAAATATCCTGACAATGGTTCCGACGGACCTCCAGATATAGGAAGGGATGCTCTTGACCAGCCGTGAAGGGCGAAGATCGTCATTGACTCCGACAGGAACCGAAGTAATCGCCATATTTTTCTGCCCGGCCTGGATAATGGTTTCGAGCGTGTAGGTATATTCGTTAAAAACATTCATTTTCATCGCGGCCTCCCGGCTCAAGGCACGAAAGCCGCTCGGCGCGTCGGGGACATCGGTTTTGCTGGCCTGCCTGACGACCCAACTACCGATTTTCTGCAATATTTTCTTTACTGGAGAGAAGTGGCTAATTTCACCGATAGGTCGAGCACCGACAACCAGATCGGCCTTTCCATGCAGGATAGGCTCGACCAGCGCAGGAATGTCTTTAGCACGATACTGGTTGTCCCCATCGAAATTGACGATGACGTCGGCGCCCAGTTTCAGACAGGCATTGAGACCGGCAACAAAAGCCCGGGCCAGACCCTGATTTCGGGTAAGGCGGAGGACATGATCGACCCCGTTGGCCTTGGCAACCTCAATGGTTCTGTCAGTGCAGCCGTCATCGACGACCAACCATTCGACGATATCGAACCCTTCAAGTTCGCGAGGCAGTTCACTGAGGGTGGTCTTGAGAGTCTGCTCTTCGTTGTAACAGGGGATCTGGATGAAAAGTTTCATGAAATACAGGCCGGGAAAAGTAAAATCTAAATCGGGGAGAAGGAACTGAACGTTTTATTCAGCCTGACAACCCAAATCGGCTTTCTGGAGGAATCGCGTCGTTCCATCACATCATGAAATGACAGCAAATTCGTCTGCGGCGATAACCCCCCATTCTCATTGCTCAATTTTACCTCATTTCAGGCAAAGAAAAAGGGAGCACAGGAAAAAACCTGTGTTCCCTATCAAGAAGGACAGTATTGATATCTCTGAATTGTTGGCGAAGGGATGAGCGGCAAAGGGCTTAAAACCCAAAATTGAAGCTACTCCTGACTCCGGCCTTTTTCAGAAGCGACATCGAATGGGTGAAATCGATGGGCGAGGTCCTGACGAAACCCTTGATGCCCAGTTCCCGCCTGGCCAAAGCCGCTTCCGGCGAAATATTCCTGCCGAGCCGCAGAAGACTTTCCTCGACCCTGGCGATCAGCGCGGAATCGGCATTCTTTGCAATGATGAGCGTATCGTTGGGATTGCGACCATCGTCGCTGCCGATCTGCTCGAACCCTTTGAAATCAGCCGCCTCCCTGTCCCAGACGAGATTCTTGACGATGGCGACATCGGCTTGGCCGGAAGCCAGCAGACTGAGGGCCTGACCGTGGGAACCGGCCCGGATCAATTCGATGTTTTGCGAATCGAAACCTGGCAGGGACCTCAGAAAAAACTCTCCCGAGGAAGCCAGGCTGCAGCAGGCGACCCTCTTTCGGGTAAGATATTTGGCGCATCCCTTGAAAGGAGCGGCGCCTTTGCGGGCCACCACGACGGCCCAATAGGTGCTTCGTCCCTTGAGGTCGACGGGACGGACGAGGGGATAAGCCAGATCCTTCATGATCATGAGGCCCGCGACGCCGGACCCACTGAACATTCCATCGACCTCCTCGTTGGCGAACATCGCCGCCGCCGAGGGGTAATCGACGGCGGGAACGAAGTCGATGTAGATGCCCTTGAGTTTGAGGTAGGCCTCCAGCGCCCGATAGTGATCGGCGGCTCCCTCTTCGGACTGCATGATGGCGACGCGGAATTTTTCCAGGGCCAGGGCGGGGGTGGCTGAAAGGGCGGCAAGAAGCAGGGTTCCGATCACAATCAAGGACAGGAATCTGCAACTCCGGTTTAAAGAGGCATGTCGTTTACGCATGCGTCCAAGATAACCCATAGACGAATGCTAAGAAAAGGATTTTAATTTTACACTTCCAGAAGTCGGGCGCCTGCCCGGCGCATCTTGTCCACCGCTTCCCGGCCCCCTTCGGCAGTCACCGGGCGGGTCGCATCCTCCACCAGATGCATCTCGAAGCCGGCATCGCAGCCGTCGAGGACCGAAGCCAGAACGCACACATCCAGGGCCAGGCCGGCGACGAAGATACGCCGGATGTCGACCCGGTGAAGCCATTCGGCAAGACCGGTCTGGTCGAAGGCCGAGTTCTGATCCTGATCGAACCGGGTGCCCTTGGTCACGATCACCGCGTCGTGAGGCACTTCGAACTCCGGGTGAAAGCGGGCGCCGTCGGTGTCCTGGATACAATGCGGGGGCCACTTCCCGCCGCTTTCCTCAAAACTGACATGATGTCTGGGGTGCCAGTCGCGAGAGGCATATACCGGGATGCCGGCGTCCCGGGCGGCCGAGACCAGGGAATTGATTACCGGCACCACCTCGTCGCCTCCTTCGATGGGCAGAGCGCCTCCCGGACAAAAATCTTTCTGCACATCGATTACCAGTAACAGATCGCCTTTTTCGAATTCGGGAACCTTCGCAACCACCGCCCATCTCCTTCCGACATCCGAGGAAACATGATGGCGTCGCAAAACCGCACCAACTGCTGCGTTGCTGCTATTGCTCTCGCTGCTTCGACGTACGTAAGTACGCCTCAGTGCTCGACAATCGCGCACCTTGCATTTGGCACTTCTTGCTTAGCCATCCACGTTGATGCTTTTTTGCGAAAGCATCAAACATGTCTTACCTGAAACTTTAGCCAACAGAAAGTCCCTGTCCAGCCTGGAGGGCTTCATTTCCGGGCAGCCCCGAGGCAAAACAACTTCCTCCGCGGGCGCAAAACAGCGCTTCATCCAGGCAAATCGAGGGGGACTTCCTTTAATTCCACCCCTTTGGGCAACCTGCTCCCCGAAATTTCCCGAAAACGAAAAAAGAGGCCAGACCATAAGGCCTGACCTCTATTGTTTTTCTGGTGGGCGTTGCTGGGATTGAACCAGCGACCCCTGCCGTGTGAAGGCAGTGCTCTCCCGCTGAGCTAAACGCCCTGAATTTTTGGAATGGATTGGATTTATAACAGGCCGGCAAGCGGGTGTCAAGAGAAATGGACAAGACAGGCGGGCATAAGGCTCTGGGCGCTGGACATTCCAAAAATCATTAAGTTTTCCCGGCCGCGCCGTAATCCACCAACCACCGCACCTCGCCGCCGTCCCCAGGGGCAATGAGCTGTACGGGAAACCGTCCTGTGGGGCCCTTCAAAACCTCCGACAGGATTGTCGCTTTTTCCTTCCCGGAAACCAGAAAAATCACTGTAGCAGCCGCGTTGATCACCGGCAGGGTCAGAGTCAGGCGGGCGAAATCCTCATCATTCTTCTTCACCCGAGCCACCCAACGCTCGCGCTCCCGCAACGCAGCATCTCCGGGAAACAGCGAGGCGGTATGACCGTCTTCGCCCAACCCGAGAAAGACCAGGTCGAAATGCGCCGCCCCGGGGGCGAAAAATTTCCTCAGCGCCGCCTCATACCGCGATGCGGCCTCGGCTGGGTCGTCGGCACAGTCCATGGGATGAATCTGACCTTCAGGCAGCGGCACGTGATCCAGCACCGCATCCCGAGCCATGTGCCGGTTGCTGCGCGGGTCATCGCGGGGTACACACCGTTCGTCTCCCCAGAAGACATGAACCCGGTCCCAGGGAACGCGGTCGCGCCAGGGGGAACGGGAAAGCAGTTCATAGGTCCGCCGGGGTGTCGTGCCGCCGGAGAGTGCCACGCTGAACCTCCCCTGCTCGGCCGCCGCCCGGATCGCCCGATGGGTAAAGAGTTCGGCAGCGGTTCGGCTCAATTCTTCTTTATCGGCAACCACCTGGATCATGAATCATCTTCTTCGCCGTTCTGGATGGAAACCGGCGTAAACCATGCACGTCCATCCTGTGTCAGGAGGGCGTCGGCGGCCTCCGGCCCCCAGCTCCCAGGGCGATAGTCGGGAAAATCCGCCGCTGGTATGTTCTGCCAATTCTGCAGCACCGGCGCGATTACCGACCAGGCGGCCTCCACCTGGTCGGCCCGCATGAACAGAGTGGCATCGCCGCGCATGACGTCGAGCAGCAGGGTCTCGTAAGCCTCCGGAGGAGTGATATTGAACGCATCCCGATAGCAGAACTGCATTTCGACCGGCCCAAGCACCATGCGGGTACCCGGTTGCTTGGCCTGGATGCGCAGCGTGATTCCCTCTTCGGGTTGGATGCGGATCACCAGGCGGTTCGGCTGCCAATTCTCCACCGCGGTGAAGGGAAATGACTGGTGGGGGACGGGCCGGAACAGGATGGAAACCTGGGAGACCTTGGCGGCCAGGCGCTTGCCGGTGCGCAGGTAAAAGGGAACTCCCTGCCAGCGCCAGTTGTCGATAAAAAGTCGCAGGGCGACGAAGGTTTCAGTGCTGGAGCGGTGGTCGACACCTTCTTCCTGACGGTAACCGTGAACCCCGCGGTCCTCGAGACGTCCCGCCCCGTACTGTCCCCGCACTGCGTATTGATGGACCTTATCCCCATGAATCGGGCGGATTGCCCGCAGCACGTCGACCTTCTTGTTACGGATCTCGTCCGCATCGAAGGAGACCGGCGATTCCATTGCGATCAGGCAGAGGATTTGAAGCAGGTGGTTCTGCACCATGTCGCGCAAGGCTCCGGCGTGCTCGTAATAGCCGGCGCGATGACCGACCCCCACGGTCTCGGCCACCGTGATCTGCACGTGATCGATATAACGACGATCCCAGAAGGGTTCGAAAAGGGCGTTGGCAAAACGGAAAGCGAGGATGTTCTGCACCGTCTCCTTGCCGAGGTAGTGGTCGATGCGGTAGATCTGCGACTCGGCGAACATCCCGGTCAGGATGCGGTCCAGAGCACGAGCCGAAGCCAGATCGTGGCCGAAGGGTTTTTCCGCCACCAGGCGGTCGCGCCCGCAGTCCTGGCACAAGCCGACCCTGGCCAGCCGGTCGGTGACGGTTTCCACCAGCGCCGGGGGAATGGCGAGGTAGAAAACCCGGTTGGGCTCGACATCCCATGTTTCGTCGAACGTTTGCAACCTCTCGCCCAGGGCCTTACCGGTTTCGGGGTCGGCGAAATCCCCGCCGAGATAGTTCAGCCGGGAAGCGAACTCTTCCCATTGCTTCTTGTTCACCTTGCCGCGGCGGGAGAACCGCTCGACCCCTTCGCGCAAGTGTTCCCGAAATTTCTGATCGCTGAGTTTTTTCCCATCGACGCCAAGAACCGCCAGCTTCTCGGGCAACTGGTCGTCGAGATAGAGAGTGTACAAGGCGGGAATGAGTTTGCGCCAGGTCAGGTCGCCGCCGGCGCCGAATATAACGAAGACTGTCGGCTGAAGATGGTTCCCTTGTTCCATGAGGTGTTCAGCTCCGTTTCCATTCGCTGTGAAATTTTCCCTCAAGGTCGATCCGCTCGTAGGTGTGCGCCCCGAAATAATCGCGTTGGGCCTGGATCAGGTTTGCCGGCAGCCAGGCGCTGCGGTAGCCGTCGAAATAGGCCAGGGCGGCCATAAGGCCGGGCGCCGGGATGCCCAGCGCTACGGCCGTGCTCACCACCCGTCGCAGATCCTGCTCCTGGTCAAGGACTTTCCGCGCCATTTCGCGGTCGAACAACAGGTGAGCCAGGCCCGGCCGGCTGCGATAGGCCTCCCACAGGTCGTCGAGCAACGCCGCGCGGATGATGCAGCCCCCCCGCCATATTTTTGCCACTTCGGCCAGATTCAGGCCGTATTTGCGCTCCGCCGACGCCTTGTGCAGCAGGGCCATGCCCTGTGCGTAGGTCAGGATCATGGCGGCGAAAAGGGCGTTCTCCAAGGGGGCGACCAAATCCTCCGGATCATCCGCGTAGCGCTCCGCCGGCGTGCCCAGGTCGCGGGCGTTCATTTCCCGCTCGGCCTTGCAGGCGGAGAGGTCGCGCATCATGACCGCCATGTCAATCACTGGCACCGGCACCTGGAGGCTCATGGCGTTCTGGGCGGTCCACATGCCCGTCCCCTTCTGCCGGGCGGCGTCCAGAATCACGTCGACGCGGTCCTGTCCGGTGTGATCATCGAGCTGGCCGAAGATTTCGGCCGTAATTTCTACGAGAAAACCGTTAAGAACCCCGCGATTCCATTGCCGGTAAACCTCCTGCAGTCGGCGGTTGTCAAATCCCAGCCCGCGCTTCATCAGGTCGTAGCTTTCGGCGATGAGCTCCATCAGGCCATATTCGATGCCGTTATGGACCATCTTCACGTAATGACCGGCCGACCCCGGCCCGAGCCAGGCGATGCACGGCTCGCCATCGGCGCTCGCGGCCACTTCCTCGAACAGCATCCGCACCCGGGGCCAGGCATCGCGGGAACCTCCGGGCATCATGCTCGGCCCGCGACGGGCGCCCTCCTCGCCGCCGGACACCCCCATCCCGATGAACTGGAAGCCTTTTTCCGAGAGATCCCGATAACGGCGCTCTGTGTCACCGAACCAGGAATTGCCGCCGTCGATGATCAGATCCCCTTCGTCGAGGCGCGGCAGCAGTTCCTCGATGACCGCGTCCACCGCTTTCCCGGCAGGCACCAGGAGCATGACCGAGCGGGGGCTTTTGAGCCGTTTGAGAAACGTCGCGAGATTCTTCTCGGCGACGATTTCTTTTCCCGATCCCTCCTGGGCCAGGACGGAGACTTTCTCCGGGTCCCGGTCATAACCCGCCACGGCGAACCCGTGGTCGGCCATATTCAGTAGCAGGTTGCGGCCCATAACGCCCAACCCGATCATGCCGATTTCAGCTTTTTGTGGGGTCATTGACTTCTCTCCGTATCCTCATGCGGCAATCTTTCAGATGGTTCCAGCGCGGCTATTTTTGCCAGGCGCCGCCGAAACCGTTCTGCCTCCGAGAACCGGGCCTGCAAAAAAATCCGGACCAGGTCCAGCACTACCGCGATGCCGATCACCCTGGCGCCGATGCACATCACGTTCATGGCGTCGTCCTCCACCCCCTGGTGGGCGGAGTAGACGTCGTGAACCAGGGATGCGCGCACCCCGGCTACCTTATTGGCCGCCACCGAAGCGCCGATCCCGCTGCCGCAGATGGCGACCCCGCGTTCCACCTTCCCCGCGGCCACCGCCCGGGCCAGCGGCACGACGAAATCGGGATAGTCGTCACCGGGATCGAGGTGAGAAGCACCGAAATCGACGACCGAATGCCCCCAGTTCGCCAGTTCGGCCAGGAGCTTTTCCTTGAGTTCGTAACCACCGTGATCGGCGGCGATGCCAATGCGCATGGCGTCACGCCCTTTTCTGCAGGAAACGGTCGCGCTTTTCAGTGATGCCCGCCAGAAGTTCGTTGAAGGAATGGGCGAATTTGTCCACCCCCTCTTTCTCCAGGCGATCGGTGACGACGTGAATGTCGATGCCGCGGGAATCGAGTTCCTCGAACAGCGGGGGACCCTTTTCCAGGTCGTCGCGGATGGTTTCGCGGACCTCCCCGTGGTCCCTGAAGGCCATCATCGTATCTTCCGGCATGGTATTGACAGTCTCCGGTCCGATCAGTTCCTGCACGTACTTGATGTCGCTGTAATCGGGATCCTTGGTGCTGGTACTCCCCCAGAGCAGCCGCTGCACCCGGGCCCCCCTCTTCTTCAACTCGGCAAATCGGTCCCCGGCGAACACCTCCTCGAAAACCTGGTTGGCGATCCGGGCGTTGGCCACCGCGGCCCGCCCCCGCAGCCCGCGGAGCCGCTCCTTTTCCGCGCCTGAGTCGGCGGCCTCTCTCTTTTCGTCGAGCATCCCGTCGATCATCACGTCGACCCGGCTGACGAAGAAGCTCGCCACCGAGGCGATTTCATCGATTGCCTTGCCGCTTTCCAGGCGTTTTTCCAGGCCCCTGAAATAAGCGTTCATCACCTGCTTGTAGCGAGGAACGGAGAAAAGGAGGGTGACATTGACGTTGACTCCGGCGGCGGTCAGCCGCTCGATCGCCGTCAAGCCGGGAATGGTCCCCGGGACCTTTATCAGCACGTTCTTCCGGTTCAGGCTTCGAAACAGCCGGATCGCCTCGTCGATGGTGGATTCGATATCGTAAGCCAGGTCGGGCGACACCTCGAGACTGACGAAGCCGTCGCCGCCTCCGGCGGCCTGGTAGACCGGCTGCAGAATATCGGCTGCAGCAGCGATGTCGTCAAGGGCCAGGGCGAAGAAGAGCTGGTGCGGGTCGCGCAGGCCCCGGTTCAGCAAATCATCGAGGGACTGATCGTAAATCGCGCTCCCGGCAAAGGCCTTCTGGAAGATCGTGGGGTTCGAAGTCACTCCGCACAGCCCTTCTTCCGCCACCATGCGCTTGAGTTTTCCGGATTCGATGAGGTCGCGGCTCAGGTAATCGAGCCAGGGGCTCTGCCCAGCTTCCTTGAGGGCGATCAAGGGATGTTCTGCCATGGTTGGTTCTCCTTTGAACAGGCTGGTCGATTGGCAAGGGGAGGTCGGGGGAGTTAATCTCCCGAAAAGTCACCCGGCGAGCAGCTTCTCGGCGCGGCGGATGATGTTTTCGGCGGTGAAGCCGAATTTTTCCATGTTCACCTCCCCCGGCGCCGAGGCGCCGAAGCGGTCGATGCCAATCACCTCTCCCCGCGGCCCGACGTACCTGTCCCAGCCGAATGTCGCCCCCGCTTCGATGGCAACCCGGGCGGCGACGGCGGGCGGAAGCACGGTGTTGCGGTAGTCTTCGGGCTGCTTTTCGAAAAGTTCCATGGAAGGCATGCTGACCACCCGCACCCGGCGGCCCCGGTCGCTGAGCTTCCGCCAGGCCTCGAGGGCGGGATGGACCTCCGAACCGCTGGCGATCAGGATCAGTTCCGGGTCCCCCTGCGGCGGGTCGGCCAGAACGTAGGCGCCGTGGGCAAGCCCCGCCGCGGAAGCGTACCCGTTGCGGTCGAGGATCGGCAGTTTCTGCCGGGTCATGATCAGCGCGACCGGCCCGTCGCCGATCCGCATGGCCGCCTTCCAGGCCTCGACGACCTCGACGGCATCGGCGGGTCGGATCACGGTCAGGTTGGGCATCGCCCGGAAGCTGGCCAGATGCTCAACCGGCTGGTGGGTGGGGCCGTCCTCGCCGAGGGCTACCGAATCGTGGGTAAAAACGTACTTGACCGGCAATCGGCTCAACGCCGCCAGACGCAGGGCGGGGCGCAGGTAGTCGGAGAAGATGAGGAAGGTGCTGCCGAAGGGAAGGATCCCGCCGTGGGCGGCCATGCCGTTGAGGATCCCGCCCATGGCGTGCTCCCGGACGCCGAAGGCAAGGTTGGCCCCGGCATAGTTCCACTCGCCCTTCGCCGCCCCCTGCACGCTGTCGTCGCCGCTGCCGGGGGGCTGGAAGCTGCCGCGCCCCTCGAGGGCAGTCTTTGTCGATGGGTCGAGATCGGCGGAACCGCCGATCAGGTTGAACACCTTTTGGGCGATGGCGTTGATCGTTTCGCCGCCGGCAGAGCGGGTAGCCATCGGCTTGTGACCTGGAGAAAATCGGGGCAGATTTTCATCCCATCCGGGCGGGAGTTCGCCGCGGATGGCCCATCCCCACTTTTCGCGTAGATCGGGATAGTGCTCGTCGTATTCATGCATTATCGCGTTCCAGTCGGCCTCCATCCGGCGACCCCGCTCCACCGCCCGGCGAAAGTGTTCAATCACCTCGGGAGGTCGGTGGAAAGGCGGATCGAGGGGCCAGCCGAGGTTTTTCCTGGTGGCTTCGACCTCCTTCGATCCCAGGGGAGAGCCGTGAGCAGAGAAAGTGTCCTGCATGTGCGGGCTGCCGTAGCCGATATGCGTGGTGACGACGATCAACGAGGGACGGGCGCTCTCCTGACGGGCCTCGTGAATCGCCCGGTCGATGGCCTCCAGGTCGTTGCCGTCTTCCACTTTGAGTACCTGCCAGCCGTACGCCTCGAAGCGCCGACCGGCATCTTCGGTGTAGGCGATGCGGGTTTCGGCGGCCAGGGAAATATGATTGTTGTCGTAAAAATAGATGAGCTTGCCGAGCCCGAGATGCCCGGCCAGAGACGCCGCTTCGGAAGCAACTCCCTCCATCAGGTCGCCGTCGCTGCAGATTGCGTAGGTATGGTGATTGACCACCTCGAAGCCGGGCCGGTTGAAGCGCGCCGCGAGGTAGCGCTCGGCGATCGCCATCCCGACGCCGTTGGCGAATCCCTGCCCAAGGGGGCCGGTGGTCACCTCGACTCCAGGTGTCTCCCTGATTTCCGGGTGGCCGGGAGTCAGGCTGCCCCACTGGCGGAAACGCTTGAGTTCCTCCAGGGAAAGGTCGTACCCGGTCAGGTGCAGCAGGGAGTAAAGCAGGGCCGAACCGTGGCCGGCCGAGAGCACGAAGCGATCGCGGTCGGGCCAGGATGGATTTTTCGGGCTGTACCGCAAATGCCTGGTCCACAGGACGTAGGCCATCGGGGCGGCACCCATGGGCATGCCCGGATGCCCCGAATCGGCCTTTTCCACCATGTCGACCGCGAGCATGCGGATGGTGTTGATGCACAGGGTATCGAAATCGCTGAAATTGCCTGCAGGTTCTTCGGTCACGAATCGGCTCCTTTCTTTTCATCGCAGCGCATGGCGAGAGCCGCCGCCCCGACGACCCCGGCGTCGTTATGCAGCTCCGCCGGAAGCAGCTCGAGGTTTTCACAGGCCGCCTTCAGGGCACGCCCTCTTACCCCCTGATCGATGCGCTCGACCAGCTCGGGGAGCCCCTCGATTACCCCGCCGCCGAAAATCAGGCGCTGGGGGTTGAAGGCATTGACCAAGCCAACCGTCCCGGCGATCAGGGCCTCGGCGGTTTCGGCCACGATCCGGCCGGCCAGCGGGTCGCCGGCATGGGCGGCCCGGGCGACCAGTTCCGCGGTAATCGATTCCCCCTGGTCGGCGGCCAATTTTTTCAATGGCGCACCGGTCCGGGGATCGGCAGCGACCGCCTCCCGGGCGCGCCGGGCGATGGCCCATCCTCCGGCAAGGGCCTCAAGGCACCCGCGGTTTTCGCAGTTGCAGGGCGGACCATGCAGATCGACCGTCATATGCCCCAGCTCGCCGGCAGTGTTGCTGCTGCCATTGAGCATCCTTCCGCCACTCACAACCCCGCCGCCGATGCCGGTGCCGACAAACAGGCAGATGAGATCGTCGCATCCCCGTCCAGCACCGAACAGCCATTCTCCCCAGGTGGCGGCGCGCACATCGTTGACCAGGGCCACCGGAAGATCCAGGACCTGTTCCAGGCGGTCCTTGAGCTCCACATCGTGCCAGTCGAGGTTCGGAGCAAGGCGCACCGTCTCGCCATTGGTCGCGATCTGACCGGCCACCCCGACCCCGACGCCGGCCGGACCGACCGATTCCTCCTGCCGCAGATCGCAAACGGCCCGGGTGATCTCCTGCACGAGCGCATCGGGTCCGTTCTCGGTCCGGGTAGCCATCCGTGATTTCCGTAATATCTTTCCGGTCCCATCGACAAGTGCCACCTTGACCTTGGTTCCGCCCAGATCAACCCCGATGGCGCATTGATCCTTATCCATAGTAACGCCTCCGCACCAATGATCAAGCGACCTTCCGGGTCGCCCTCAAGGCTCGCAAACGATTTTCAGTATAACGAATAATATGAAATCCGCCGGGAAGTGGTGGGGAGTTTTTCCTCGGAATGTGGAAAGTGTAACCCGAACGACAAAAAGCACCTGGGACGGATCGCCCCAAGTGCTTTTTGTCGTGTGAAGGCAGTGCTCTCTCGCTGAACTAAATGCCTGATATGAGGGTGATCTTACAGCAATTCAACTCCTCTCCGTCAATCTCTTTTTCGCCTGGCGCGGCCAGCTCCGGCCGTTTCCACCTCAGGAGAAATCCGATGCCTCGCCCCGATCCTTCAACAGCTCGCGGGCGATGATCATCCGCTGAACCTCGCTGGTTCCTTCGCCGATTTCGCAGATCTTGGCGTCGCGCAGGTAGCGCTCCACCGGGAAGGTGCGCAGGTAACCATAGCCGCCGTGAATCTGCAGGGCATTGTTGGCGGCGCGCATGGCGACTTCGGAGGCATAGAGCTTGGCCATCGCCGACTCGCGAGCGCTGGCCCGCCCTTCGGCCTGCATCATGGCCGCCCGATGGACGAGGAGGCGCGCGGCGTCGATTTCGGTCGCCATGTCGGCCAGCTTCCACTGAATCGCCTGAAAAGAAGCGATCGGCCTGCCGAACTGATTTCTCTTGCGGGCATAGTCGCGGGCTTCTTCGAGACAGCCGCGGGCCAGGCCGACTGCCATGGCGCCGATCCCTACCCTTCCCTTTTCCAGCAGACGAAGAGCGTCGATAAAACCGTGGTCCACCTCGCCGAGAAGATTATCGGCCGGCACGAAGAGGTCCTTCAGGGCCAGGGCAGCCGTATCCGAACCGCGGCAGCCCATCTTTTTGAGCGGCGGGGCAACCTTCAGGCCGGGCGTACCCGCCTCGACGATAAAGGCGCTGATTCCGTGCTGTTTTTCACCGGGAGTGGTGCGGGCCATGATGATGTAGAGGCCGGCCACCGTTCCCTGGGTAACGAACATCTTGGAACCGTTGAGCAGCCATCCTCCCTCGACCTTTTCGGCGCGGGTCTTCAGCGCGGAGGCATCGCTGCCGCTTTCGGGCTCGGAAAGGGCCCAGGCGCCGAGGATCTCGCCGCTGGCCATTCTGGGCAGAAACCGTCGGCGTTGCTCCTCGTTTCCGGCCAGGAGAATATGGCCGCAGGCCAGGGTATTATGAGAGGCCAGGATCAGCGCCATCGACCCGTCGTGACGGGCGACCTCCTCGATGCCGGCAGCGTAGGAGACCGGATCGAGGCCGAGCCCGCCCAGGGCGAGGGGGGCGGTGATACCGAGCAGACCTTCCTTGGCCAGGGCCCGAACGGCTTCGGCCGGAAAGGCTTCTTCCTCGTCCCAACGAGCGGCATGGGGAGCGACGTGGGTTAGAACCAGCCCCCTGACCTTCTCCAGGAAATCGCGCTGTTCTTCGCTCAGGTGAAAATACATGGAGCCTCCCCTGCGTTGCAGTCCAGGTTTGTCGGGAGAAAGAGCAACCCGCCGAACTTCATTTCCACGGGCGGAATTCCAACCCGGGAGTGGCGATCAATCGAGGAAAATCTTCAAGGCCCTCCGGAATCCGGGTTCCGTCACAAAAGCCTTTTCCAGAATGGCGCGCCGCTCTTCCGGGGATTTTACGGGCATCACCTCGGCCAGGTTGACCAGGGCATCGGCATCCCAGAGAATACGGAACTCGGGAGAATCGATCGCCGCCGGGGTGTGGTGGGTGCCGACCAGGGAGCAGACCCCTTCGATCAGCTCCGGGGGCGCCTGAAGGTCCTCGAGCATCCGTCGCGCCACCGGCGGCCCTTCCTTCTCCTGCCAGGACCCGGCGCAGGAACCGTGCTTGCGTTCGGCTTCGGAAATGCCGATATCGTGCAGATAGGCGGCGGTCAGGGTCAGGGTCGGATCGGCATCGATGTAATCGAGCAGTTCCCCGGCATAGGCGGCAACCTGGAGAGCGTGTTCGATGCGGCGAGCATCGCTGCCGAAATAATTTTCCATGGCCGCGCGAACCCGGTCGAGAAAATCGTTCATGATCTTCTGTCTCCCTTGTCAATCGAGATAATATTCCTCGCTACGGAAGTGTCGGTTCTCACCTTTTGGCCGTGCCGGCCCCCCGGGGACAGGCCTTCCCGTATTCCTCGACAAACTCCTGAAGCTGCCTGGCGGTATCCCGGGGAACCTCCTTGAACTCGACCCCGAAGCCCTGGGGAAGTTTGAGGCGCGGACGCGGGAAGCCCTGGTTAAGCCAGGCGATCCGGGCCCGGCAGGTGATGATCCGACCGATCGCACCGGGCAGCACCATGGTAACCTTCACCCGGTCGTTGATCGGAATTTCCTCCCGGCAATGAAGATAGGCTCCGTGCGAGCTGATGTCCTCGCTGCGGCAATGCAGCTCCCGCCCCTGCCACTGCAGTGTCACCAGGGCCTGGCAGGGAATCCGCCTCTCCCGCCGATCGATATCGAAGAGATACTGGTGCCCGAGCCTGAGGAAGGCATTGCGATCGACCGGTTTGTGGAGAACGCCGGCGGCCCCGGCGGCGAGACAATCGTCGGCATCGAATTCCTTGCTCGGAGTGAAAACCATGATCACCGGAATATCGCGCAGGCCTGGATCGGCCTTGAGTTCTTTCAAACAGCCCAGCCCGTCCATGAACGGCATCTGCACGTCCATGAAAATCACGTCGGGACTGTGACTTGCCGCCGACCGCAGGGCCTCCCGCCCGTTTTTGGCGGTCAGGACGGTGGCCGGAGTCTGCTTGAGAAACCCCTTCTGGATTTCAAGGAAAAAGTCGACGTCGTCGACCAGAAGAATCTTCGGAAGAGCCATTCATACCTCTCATATCACACGCAGGCCGGTGGACAACAACCCGGGCACTTAAAAATTCCGCAGGGTGGGCATGGCCCACCCCGATTTGATGGGCCATGCCCACCCAGTTTCACAACCAACGAAGCAAGCAATAGGAAATTCGCCCCGACAAAATCAATAAACTTCAGGCCGCCGGAACCGGTTCGCCCCCCTTGTGGTTTTCCAGCTCCGAGGCGTAGCGGGCGAGTACCGCGCGCCGGGAGAGCATGAAGAGAACCCTGTCGGGTTCAGCGGGGTCGACCACCGGTATTTCCTCGAGCCCCCGTCCCGCGAGCTTCCGCAGCACCTCGGTAAGGGTCTGGTCGACGCGGATGGTCACCACGTTCCCCACGGCGATATCCCGAGCCAGAATCAGCCCGGCGGGAATTTCTTCGTGAAGAATGCGCCGGATATCGTTGACCGAGAAAATCCCTTTCATTCGCCCTTCCTCGTCGACCACCGGATAGTAGGCCCCCTCGGACGCGGCGATGCGCTGGAGGATCTGATGGAGCGGCAGATACTCGGGGATGGGGGTCGGCTTGCGCCCGTGATCCGCCAGGTCGGCGACGGTAATCCCCTCCAGCACATCGATGACGAAATCACCGAGGTGGGCCGGAGAATCGATGCGGCCCGGCACCTGGTTCTCATAAATGGTGTCCCTGCGCGAGATGACCATGGCTACCACGCATACCAGCATCAGCGGAGCCAGCAGTCCGTAATTCCCGGTCAGCTCGCTGACCATGATCAGGGTGGCGATGGGGGTGTTGGCGACACCGGCGAAAAAACCGGCCATCCCCACCAGGACGTAGGCCCGTGGGTCCTGGACCACCGTTGGAAAAAGCTCTACCGCGACAGCTCCGAAGGCTCCGCCAAGCATCGCTCCGATAACCAGGCTGGGAGCGAAGACTCCGCCCGATCCGCCGGAGGAAATGGTCAGGCTGGTTGCCAGGATCTTGCCCAGAGCCACCACCAGCATCACCCACAGGGCGATCTTGCCGTATAGCGCCGCCTGAACCAGTCCGTAGCCGGCACCGAGGACCTGGGGCACGACCATCGCCAGCAGACCGAGCAGCAGCCCGCCCAGGGCCGGCTTGAGCATGGTGGGGATGCCGAGCTTGCGGAACCCGTCGCGCAGGCCGTAGAAGACGAAAACATAAAGCTTGCCGAGCAGTGCGCAGAGAAGGCCGAGAACCAGGTAGAGAACGAGCTCCCGCGGATGCTCGAAATGGAAACGCGGCGTGGCCAGCAGCGGCTGCCAGCCGGTTACCGCCCCGAACAGGGAATAGGCGATGATCGAGGAGATGATGCAGGGGATCAGCCCCTCGTGTTCGAACTCGGGGTCCCTGTAGAGAACCTCAACGGCAAAAAGGGCTCCACCCAGAGGGGCACGGAAAGTGGCGCCGATCCCTCCGGCCATGCCGGCCAACAACAGAATGCGCCGGTCAGCCGGGGACAGCCCCAGTCGGGAGGCCAGAAACGAGCCGAAACCGGCACCGATCTGGGCAATCGGCCCTTCCCGTCCAGCCGATCCGCCCGTGCCGATGGTAGCTACCGAGGCGATCCCCTTGATCAGCGGCACCCGTCCCCGGATGTGCCCACCCTTATTGTGGCAGGCATCGATGGCGCCGTCGGTACCATGACCCTCGGCCTCGGGGCAATACTTGAAAACCAGAAATCCTGAAATGAGGCCGCCGAGAACGGGGATGATGAAAAGAAACCAGTTGTGCTCCATGTACAGGGAATCGATACCTACCCCGCCAAGGCGAGCCAGCCCCTCCTCTCCCGCGCCGGGGCTGTGCAGCCCGGCCATGTCATGCAGGAAAAATTTCTCGGCGGCATTGGCGGCGAAATAAAACGCGACGGCCCCGAGGCCCGAGATCAGACCGACGAGAACGCTGAGCATCGTCGGCCGGGCCATGGAACGGACATCGAAGAGGTTTTTCAGGGACTTATCCATTCCGGGAATGGATCTGAGGAGTCCGTTGGCGAATTTTCCGGGTTCGTGGTCGCTCATAGATTCGGGCAATAAAACCGTTTCGTTTCAAGGCAGGGTAAACCGGTACTGAATAACACGGCGACAGGCGCGGATGCAAAGAATTTCACTAATTTGGCACAGATGGATCGATCCATTTTCTGAATGATGTCGATCCAGTTTTAGCGATAACAAATCGACTTGTGTCCATCCGGAAACCGAGCGTGGACAGTAGTGCGTTTCTGATTCGAAAACGAGCAAATCTTCGCAAGGTCAAGGAAATCAAGGTATTGCGCGGAGACGTACATGGTACGTCGCACAAGCAAGACCGAAGATTGACGCAAAGATAGCGGAAAAGGGCCGTTTCCGGACAGAAACTAACTTGTGTCCATCCGGAAACTGAGTATGGACGCTAGTGCGTTTCTGATTCGGAAACGAGCAATTTTTCGCAAGGTCAAGGAAATCGAGGTATTGCGCGGAGACGTACATGGTACGTCGCACAAGCAA
>Ga0102953_1000061_pt1 | contig 65909 bp, 72 predicted proteins | sample SalPon2A_C_D2_MG_FD_78509 | JGI IMG/M metagenome (GOLD analysis project Ga0102953, IMG submission 78509) | Soil microbial communities from South San Francisco under conditions of wetland restoration - Salt Pond MetaG R2A_C_D2_MG | ecosystem: Environmental > Terrestrial > Soil > Wetlands | place...
CTGCGCCATGTCGCTGACTGCAACGGCAAGGTGGTGCAGGCGCGGACCGTAGTTGCGTACGAAGGTTTCGGTCGGTGACGGCAGCTTTTCCAGATGATTGACGAAGTAGGGCGTGTTGTTGGCGGTAAACACCTTGGCCGGGCTTTGCATCTCATCGGAATAATGCACGCTCTTGGTGACATTGGTGGACGAATTCTGGTCGGCGATATCGTAGGAGCCCCAGTAGTAGTAACTCGACAGGGACAGGTATTCGAGGATGGCGACCTCGCGGTTCTGGCTGTACACCCGGGTGGCAAGGTGGTCGATGGGCAGGATCAGCTTGTCGATGCCAAGCTCCGCCTGCTTCTGCTTGGCGGCCAGGCTGGCCTCATGCACATCATCGCGGATGCTGCTTATGCCCAGCGCATAGGTGCGCGGTTCATCCGGCTGGCGTTCCATGTAGGCGACGATGTTGTGCGTGTACGGCGACGGCTTGCCGATGGCCAGGTTACCCGGCAACTCCAGCTTGCGGGTCTCTTGCTGCGAAAAGAAACGGAATTCGCGTTCCTGCTGGCATTGCACGACGCCGTGCAGATCGTTGACGCGCAGGATCTCGCCCATGTATCGGCTGTTGGGCTTGTGCACGCCGATCGGATATACCTCGTTGAGGCTGCGGAAAATGCCCCGGGTGTTCGGGTCCTTTACTTCACGAACAAGGAAATCGGGCGAATTCATGTCGATGCGCAGGATATGCGTCCAGTGGCCTTCGCTCTCCAGGGTCTCCAGATAGTGGTAGGGCGTCATCAGGGCGAGCTCGGCGATGTAACGAATCGAGTGCCCCGGATCGACGGTGATCATGATGGCGTCGATTTCGTGAATATTGTCGGTCAGTCCGCAGCGGTCGCGTTCTTCGAGCAGCTTGACCAGATATTCGTCGAAAAATACGGAGTTGAGCTTGTCGCCATGCCTGGCGAAGGATAGTGAGTGGGCCATGGCGTTACCTGCCTTGCTGGAACGGTATCAATATGTATCTGGAAGGATCTTGCCAGCATGCATCAGGCGGAGCCAGATTTATTAGCTTTGCCTGATATCCCCGCCCCACGGGTAAAATGCCTGAAACCACAGGGAATTGCTTTAACTGTTTCCATAAATATTACCGCGGCGCATGAGTTTGTCAGCTGGACGAAGGAATCGAGTCCGGGTCATGATTCAGGTTATGTGCCTTGGGTTGCCAGGGTACCCAGGAGACCTTTTTGACACTCCGGGCAGATACCATGCGAAATTTTTGCATCGGTCCGGTGTTCAATAAATCTTTCAAGCTGGGTCCACTCGCCCGAATCATCTTTGATTTGATGATGGCACCATGCACACAAGGGGAAGATGCCGCTAATGGTTTTAATCGTTGCCATGGCCTCGGCGAGTTTGGTGTTCTTTCTTTCCAGCTCATGCGCCGAGGCGACCAGATCAAGGGTCAACTCAAGTACTCGGCCAAAACGTTTGATCAGTTGTTGTTCTGGATATGTGGCTGATTTTTCCACCCTGTCCAGAATACATAAAGTCCCGAAAGGTTCCCCATCCGGCCAGTTTACCGGTACGCCGTAGTAAGAAATCATGCCCAGTTCTATGTCAGGATTATGGTCCCAGTCAGGATCATGAAGGGCGTTGGGAACATGCAGAGGGCGTTGGGTTTTGATGACAGTTTCGCAATACAACTCTTCATTTAATGGAGCCGTTTCATGAGCCTTGTATGGGGAAGCGGGATGCTCTGATCCGGACATGACTTCCATCGTTCGCTGATTTCGGCGCATCACAAGTGCTGAAGGGACATGACACGAGGCTGCAATCAGGGTGGTGATTTCCTGCCATTCTTCGAGGATGCGAGGTTCAATATCAGGGTAGGTCATGGCCGTGAACAATGATATCCGTCTCGATTGATAATGTGAAATTCGTTTTAAGCTGTGGCCTTTGGAGCGATTAGCTGTTTCTGTAGATGAGGCCCCGGCGCATCAACCACTTCTCGATTTCGACCACCAATAATACCGAGGAAGAAAGCAACAGGCAGACGGCCAGGTCGAACAGGGGCAGGGGCCGGGTGTGGAAAATGCTGTTCATGGCGGGCAGGTAGATCACCGCGAGTTGCATGAGCAGGGTGAGCAGTACGGCGCCGAGCATCGGCAGGTTGCTCAACAGGCCGATGCGGAACAGGGATTCCGTTTCGCTGCGCACGGCCATGGAGTGAAACAATTGCGAGATGGTGAGCACGGTGAACACCACGGTCTGCCAGTATTCGACCCCGCGCGAGATGGCCCAGGCCTGCGAGGCAATCGAGATGCCGCCGACGAAAAGACCAACCCAGACGATGTGCTGCCACATGCCGTGCGCGAAGATGTTTTCCTGTGGAGGGCGGGGCGCCCGACGCATGATGCCGGGCTCGGCCGGTTCGGCGGTGAAGGCCAGCCCTGGCAGGCCGTCGGTGACCAGGTTGATCCACAGGATGTGAATCGGCAGCAGGGGGATGGGCAGGCCAAGGAAGGGGGCGAGAAACAGCGTCCAGATCTCGCCCGAGTTCGAACTCATGGTGTCCTTGATGAACTTGCGGATATTGTCGAAGATGCGCCTTCCTGATTTGACCGTGGTGACGATGGTGGCGAAGTTGTCATCCAGCAGAATCATGTCTGAGGCCTCGCGCGCCACATCGGTACCCTTCATGCCCATCGATACACCGATGCCGGAGCGTTTCAGCGCCGGGGCGTCGTTCACCCCGTCGCCGGTCATGGCCACGAACTCGCCGTTGGCCTGCAGGGCCTTGACGATGCGCAGCTTCTGCTCCGGTGTAACCCGGGCATACACCCGGATGGATTCAACCATGCTGGCAAAGGCGTCGTCGTCCAGCCTGGCCAGTTCATCGCCGCCGAGCACGGCATGCGCATCGTCCGTGATGCCCATGCGCCGGGCCATGGCCATGGCGGTGCCCGGATGATCGCCGGTGATCATCACCGGGGTAATGCCTGCGCTCAGGCAGTCCGCCACGGCCTGTGGAACCTCCGGGCGGGGCGGGTCGATCAGGGCGACCAGTCCCAGGAAGGTCAAATCCCGTTCAATGGCTTCGGCGTTCAGCGTTTCAGGATGTGTTGAAAATTCACGCCTGGCGAAGGCCAGTACCCTGTATCCCTCATGCGCAAGCTTCTCAGCTTCGGCCAGTACATCCCCGGCATTGAACGGCGCCGATTCGGCAGCTTGCGTGCACTGCGCCAGGACGTGCTCCGGCGCGCCCTTGCTATAGGCGACGACGCCTTCGCCTGATTGATGCAATGTCGTCATCTGCTTGCGCTTGCTGTCGAAGGCGATGAGCGAAATTCTCGGTTGTGATTGCTCAAGCACGGCCTTGTCGAAACCGGCCCTGGCAGCGGCCTCATACAGGGCCAGTTCGGTCGGTTCGCCGGCCGGCACACCGTCCTTCTCGGCCACATCGTTATTCAGGGCCATGGCCTGACCCAGTTCGCCCATGGCCTTATCGCTCGAAGCATCGGGCAGGGCCGCATGTCTCTTTCCCGCGGCAAAGAACAACTCGGCGGTCATGTGGTTCTGCGTCAGGGTGCCGGTCTTATCGGCGCAGATATAGGTGACCGAGCCCAGGGTTTCCACGGCCGGAAGGTTGCGCACCAGCGCATTGTGACGGATCAGCTTCTGCGCACCGAAGGCCAGCGAAATGGTCACCACGGCGGGCAGCGCCTCCGGAATGGCCGCGACGGCCAGGCTCACCGCGGTCAGGAACATCAGCATGGCAGGCTGGCCCTGCAGCAGGCCGGCAGTAAATACCACGGCGCAGATCGCCAGAATGGCCAGCGCGAGGTAGCGGCCGAAGCGGGCCAGTCGGATTTGTAGCGGCGTCCTGACGCCTTTCTCGCCGCGCAACATCTCGGCAATGCGCCCGATCTCGGTTTCCGGACCCGTGGCGACTACCACTCCGCGGCCGGCGCCGCGTGTAATCAGGCTACTCTTGAATACGAGGTTGCGGCGGTCGCCGAGCGGAAGGTCGGCCTTGTCGAGAAGCGCGTCCTGCTTGCCGACCGGACTGGATTCACCGGTCAGGGCCGATTCGTCGGCCTGCATCTCATCGGCCTGAAGCAGCCTGAGGTCCGCAGGCACGACACTACCGGCCTCCAGCAGGACCACATCACCCCGAACAAGCTGCGTGACAGCCAGCGTGATGGCCTGCCCGTCGCGCAGCACCTGTGCATCGGGCGCCGCCATGGCCCTCAGGGCCGCCACAGCGCGCTCGGCGCGAAATTCCTGCACCGTACCGAGGATGGCGTTGAGCAGGACAATGACCAGAATGGCAATCGTGTCCTGAGGCTCGCCGACAAATCCGGAGATCACGGCGGCCAGCAGCAGCACGACAATCATGAAGTCGGAGAATTGGGCCAGCAGCATCATGAGCAGGGGACGATGCCGCTCCACGGGAAGGGCATTCGGTCCGTGTTTGCTCAGACGTTGTTGTGCATCCGGGGTTGTCAGGCCGGCAACGGACGACTCCAGATGCCGCAGAGCCTGATCAGCCTCCATCGTGTGCCAAACAGGGGGCGACACCCTAATACCCTTCCAACAGATAAATGATCGCGGCCGTTAGCAGTGCGATCAGCAGGGTTTTGGTTCCGCTTCGCAACCATGATACGCCGGCGATTCGGCCAAGAAATACCCCGAGCAGAAAGATCAGCAGCAGGGCGACAACGATGGCGGCATACAGTGGTGAAATGGGCAATGCGACGCCGTGCTGCGCCAGCCATAGTGGCAGAAGAATCAGCAGGGATATGACCAGGGGAGCCGAGCCATTGACCAGCGCAACCACCAGCGGAACCCGGCGCGCTGCCTTGCCGTGTGCGCTTTCCTGAAGGTCGGCAACCATGGCGCCCTGCAGTTTTTCCAGGGCGCGTTTGCGCTCGGCCTCCTCGCTGATGTAGGCGCTGCTGATGCCGCTCATGCTCAGCGCAATCGTTGCCCCCAGGCAGACATTGATGATGACCGGGATATTATCGGGAGCGCTGATAATAAAGCCGATGATGAGTCCCAGCATCGCAAGGGCGCCATCAAATCCGTTTACCACGAAATAGCGGCGCACAATGCCCTGACTGCGCGTGATGCGGAGCAGGAAGCTCAACTGACGCAACAGGTTCACAGCAGCTTAACCATCATCAGACTCATGGCTTACCTCAACCACATCAAGGCTGTGAACCGATCCTCCCATACCTGTGATGGCTGCCTGAATCGCCTCAAAATCAAGGGCCTTTCCCTGTACCTCAATTTCCAGCGTTTCGGTGTTTTCATCCATTTCAATCACAGTCAGTGATACCTGATAATCAGGGCCTGCCTGAGCAATGGTTTGTGAAAACTCGATGACATTCGGTTGGTGCGGTTTAAGAACATCCAGAACAATTCGATTGATAATGACCATAATGCTATTAACCCCCCTTGGTTGCTTTATGCATGGTACAGATCATCCGGCCAAAGGCATCGACCTGTTCCCAGTCGGTGAAATCGGTCACACTGCCGGGGGCTGTCGGGCCGCGGGTGATGAGCATGATCAGGCGGATCATCTGGCGATCGAAAAAACGGTATTTTCTGTAATCGATCTTACCGGCAAAGACGGCCAGCGCATCGGGCTCCCAGTCGATCTGACGGAGAAATTTGCGCATGTAGGGATTGGTGTCCGGACGGTTCCTGTCAGGCTTGCGGGCGACCACATTGACCGAGAAACAGGCTCCCGGCCTTGCCGCCAGCATGGTTTGATGGCGGGCGATATAATCGTACACCTGCTGCTGGTGCCTGCCGTAGCGGATGCTTGCGCCGAGGACGACCTTATCGAAGGCGGTTGGGTCGGCAGGTGCGGTATCGTTCAGCGAGGCAAGTGAGACAGTATGTCCTTCACGCTCCAGTACGGATGCTATGCGACGGCATATGTCCACGGTATGCCCATCGGTGCTGGAGTGAACGATCAGGACGCGATCAGCCACTATCTTGTGCGGGCAATCTGTGCTCGAAACGGGCATAGAACCATTTCAGCATGAATGGCGGAAGAATGGTGGTCACCGCGATGGTGATGATCAGCACCGCATACAGATCGTTGTCGAACACACCCGAAACCCGCCCAAGCTCGGCAAAGATGAGGCCGACCTCGGCGCGCGGAATCATCGCGATGCCGACAGCCATGCGGAAGGGTAAGGGCTCGCGAATGAATAGCGCTCCGCCCAGCTTGCTGAGCACGGCGACCACGATGAGCACTGCACTCATCCATAAAGTGGTCGAGGAAGACCAGTCCACCTCGCGGAGGTTCAGCGACAGGCCGACGGCCACGAAGAAGATCGGGGTGAAAAGGTGAATAATCGGTTTCATCACATGCTCGATACGGTGCACGAAATCGTGGTTCTCACGTAGCAGGGCGACGCCGAAGGGCAGGAAGAAGCGCCGCGACAGGGCAAGGCCCGCGGTGAAACCGCCAAGCAGGGCGGGCGCGCCCACCGCGTGCGCAACCCAGGCGAAGAACAGTACAAGCGATACGATGGTGGTCGGAATCACCCCCTCGAGCTTGCTGATCTGGTCGTAATGTCCAAGGATGCGGGCCATGATCTTGGCCACGATCGGGGCCAGCACCATGAAGATGGCGATGAAGATCAGCACCTTGCTTGCATTCACGAGGTTGATGCCGCCGCCCAGCGAGAATTCATAGAGCATCGCCAGCAGAACCACACCGAGGATATCGTCAAGCACGGCCGCGCCGAGCACCACCTGGGCTTCCGGGGCCTTTTGTCGGTTCAGGTCCTTGAGTACGCGTACCGTCACGCCGATGCTGGTGGCGGTGAGCGTGCCGCCGACGAATAGTGCGACCATCAGCGGCAGGTCGAACATCCAAAGGCTGGCTGCGAAGCCGAACGCGAACGGGGCGACGAAGCCGCCGACAGCCACGATCGATGCCTTGCGACCGGCACCGGCCAGGCGCCCGAGGTCAGTTTCCAGACCGACCTCGAAGAGCAGCAGGATCAGGCCGATCTCGGCCAGGGTTTGTACGATACGAGTCGGCTCAACCCAGCCTAACAGACTCGGGCCGAGCACAATGCCGGCCAGCATCTCGCCCATCACCGATGGCACCTTCAGCCATGCCGCCAGTTCCCCGAACAGCCTCGCAAAAAGCAGGATGAGAAGGAGGGTGAGAAAAAATTCGTTGGCTTCTTCCATCGATTCTCGCGCTGGGTTAAAGGTGCAGATTGGCGAAGCGCCGGATGACGTCGCGTGCCGAGATGACACCAAGTAGCTTGCCCTCATCGTCGACCACATACACATGGCTGATATCGCCGGACTGCGTGACCAGTTCCGCGGCCACGGCGCTGACCGGGGTGTCGGCATGTTCGGCTGGTACGTCCACGCTCATCAGCTTCCTGATCGGTTGATCGAGCATGGTTTCAAGGTTCCGGTACAGTGACTGGATATCAGGACCGGCGCGCATTGCGGCGAGAAGCTCGGTGGATGCATAGGCCGGGACTGCATGGTGCAGGATCGAGCGCGAACTGATTTCACCGACCAGCTTGCCGGCACTGTCCACGACAGGGAACTCGTGAACCGCCGATTCGCTGAACAGGGATATCGCATCCTTGACCTGCGCATCCACATGCAGGGTAAGTAGCTGGGTTGTCATGGCATTTGACGCGAGCATGTCTGCCTCCGGGTGAAAGGTCTGGTCTTTCGCAGTTAAACTGTTCCCAGTTTATACCATTCGCAGTTTAACCCATGGATTCTGATGTTACAGGAATCCGGCTTGCATCCAAGTCTATTCGGTGAAGGTCCATGTGCCGGCGCGTACGATCCGTTCCTTGTCCGGCTTCGAAAGTCGTTTGAGCGCAGCCTCGGCCTTCAGGGCTGCGGAGCGCGAGGTCATGGTCTGGGTGAACACGACCTCCAGAGGACCCTTGCCACGCAGGAACTTGGCGCCCTTGCCGGCTGCGTGCTCTTGCAAGCGCCGCTTCACATCGGTGGCGATGCCGGTGTACAGCTGACCGCCCGCACATCGGATCATGTAAATGAACCAACCGCCCGGTATGTCTGCCGTCATTCGACGGCCTCGATGGCATATTCGCGGGTCTTGCCGTTGATCCTGACCTCGAAGCACTCTCCCTGCTGCCTGCCGATCAGGGCCTTGCCGAGCGGCGATTTGGGGGTGATAACGGTGATGTCATGTCCGCCGCTTTCCACCTTCATACCGCCGGCATCGGCGGCCAGCCAGAGGTACTGCACGCCGCCGTTTTCATCCATGAGCCTGACGAGCGAGGAAAGTGCGATACCTGTTTCCGGATGTTCAGTAAGTCTGAGCTGCGTGAACCATGCCAGCGCACGCTCCACCTCGACCAGACGAACCCCCTGTCCCTGGGCCAGATACGAGGCCTCCAGCCCCATGGTTTCGTAGCGACTGGAGCCGAGCGTATCCTTATGGGTTGCGGTATCGCGGGCGATAGCAACGGCCTGCTCGCAGGCTGCGAGATCTGAGCGCAACTGCCTGATGATCAGGGCAAGGATTGCCGCCTTGTCAAACGCCATACAATTACCCGCTGTGAGGGGAGGGGGTCCCCTGCTGGTTAGAGTCCACTTTTCAACCTCGACGAGGGTGTCATTAAGCCCTGAGTTCCCGTATTGAACCAATATTTGTTTTTACTTCAATCTCTTTTCTTGGTCCATCCCGGATGCCACATGGAACTGTGCCCGAGCAATGCCTGCATAGGCTCGGTGCCAGCCAGTGCTGGCAGGCTTGTATGACGTCCACGATGCTATACGCTGTTGTCAGGAACCCCCGGCAACCCGTAGATGCGCAACCCTTGGCGTCTTCGGGCCGGGAAATCATGAGGAGCCGTTTATGTTTATTGCCACCAATCCCACTACCGGAGAAGAGCTTCACCGTTACGAATTTCTGGATGATTCGCAACTGGCGGGCGTGATCGAGCGATCCGCGAATGCCTTCAAGGCGTGGCGTACCACCGGATTTGCCGAGCGAGCCGCACTGCTGGGCCGTGTGGCTGATCTGATGGAGAAAGACGAAGAGCGGCTGGCGCGTTTGATGACGGTGGAAATGGGCAAACCGATCCGGGAGGCCCGGGGCGAGGTCAAGAAGTCCGCCTGGTGCGCCCGCCATTATGCCGAATCGGGCGAGGCCTATCTGACCGCACAAACCCTGAGCTCCGATGCTTCCCACAGTTATGTGCAATATCTGCCGCTGGGACCGGTGCTGGGCATCTTGCCGTGGAATGCTCCGTTCTGGCTTGCATTCCGCTTCTGTGCTCCGGCTCTGATGGCGGGCAACACCTGCCTGATGAAGCATGACGGGCATGTTCCGGCCACTGCCGAGGCGATCGGTGAGTTGTTTGTGCAGGCCGGAGCACCGGAAGGCCTGCTGCAGAATGTCCGGCTGACGCATGAACAGGTGCAGGCGACGATCGAGCATGATGCGGTCCGGGCGGTCTCGCTAACCGGTTCCTGTTCCGCTGGCGGAAAGGTTGCTTCGCTGGCCGCCCAACAGATCAAACCGGCCGTGCTGGAACTGGGCGGATCGGATCCAAGCCTGGTGCTGGCCGATGCGGACCTCGATAAGGCGGCCGACGTGCTGACGCTTTCCCGTATCATCAATGCGGGGCAGTCCTGCATTGCCGCCAAACGCCTGATCGTCGAGGCGCCGGTCTACGATGCCTTCATCGAACGCCTTGAGCACCGCCTGGCCAGGCTGAAGATGGGCGATCCGGCCGAGGAGACGACCGATGTCGGACCGATCGCCCGCGCTGACCTGCGCGAAGAACTACACCGGCAGGTGTCAGAGACGATTGATCAGGGTGCCCGCTGCCTGCTGGGCGGGACCCTGCCGGACGGTCCGGGCTTCTTCTATCCTGTGACCCTGCTGGTAGATGTCACCCGGAAGATGAGCGCTGCCCGCGAGGAAACCTTCGGCCCCGTGGCGGTGGTGATGAAGGCGGACTCGGCTGAACATGCGCTGGAGATTGCCAACGATACGGCCTTCGGCCTGGCCGCCTCTATCTGGACCGGAGATACAGATCTGGCCGAACGCATGAGTCGCGATATCGAGGCCGGACAGGTGGCGATCAACGGTATTGTCAAAACCGATCCGCGCCTGCCCAGCGGTGGCATCAAGCGCTCCGGCTACGGTCGTGAGCTCGGCCCGAACGGCATCATGGAGTTCGTCAACATCCAGCAAGTCTGGGTTGGACCGCCGAAGGCCTGAGGGGAACCCAGGCGCAGAGACCGGGGGCTACTTCGAGGATTCTGCGCCCTTGTTGCGCTCTTCCTTCTTCTTTCCGGGTAATGCGGTTGCCATGGCGATGACGGAGTCGCTGCCATCCTGCTGCGCCGCAGGCTTGTTCGGCCGGATGGAGAAATCCTGCGGCACATCCGCGAAGAAGGAACCACAGCCGTTCTCGGTGATATAGAAGGTATCGGAGATACCGCAGGTCTTGTCGCCGTCGATTCCCCACATCCAGGGGATGACATGAAAGGTCATGCCCGGCTCCATCACGGCACTGTTCCCCTGGTAAAGGCTCAGGATATAGCCCTCGTCCCAGCTCGGCGGGAAGGCGATGCCGATCGAGTAGCCGGCGCGCGTAATCAGCTTGGCCCCCACCTCGTTATCGGAAATGATATTGCGGACCAGGTTATCGGCATCCGAGACGGTCAGGCCTGGGCGCAACTCCTTGCGAAGCTCGCGCAGGGCCAGCTTCATCGTTTCCTGCGCCTTATACATGCTGTCGCCCAGCTCTCCGCAAACCGCCGTGCGCATCATGGCGGTATGATAGCGGCGGTAGCAGCCGGCGACCTCCATAAAGACATGCTCACCCGACTGAATCTCGCGTCCCTCCCATGAGGCGTGGCCGATCATGGTGCGCGGCCCGGAGGTGACATACGGCATTACGGCCGGAATCTCGCCGCCGGCCGCGAACATCGCCTGGCTGATCGCCGCTCCCACCTCGTTTTCGGTCACCCCGGGCCTGCATGCATCGATGCCGGCCTGCATGCCGGCCTTGGTGGCGACCGCAGCCTTGCGCATCACCTCCAGCTCGCAGGCGGATTTTTTGATCCGCCCCTTTTCAACGATGCCGAAGCAGTCCATCACGCGACTTCGGGTAAAGATGGTACGGAAGGTGTCCTGATGGTAGGCAGCGAAAAAGTAGGAGTTGCGCTCGTAGCCGATGGTCTTGCCCTTGCCGGCCAGGCCGAACTCCATCAGCGAGGTAACCAGCATCTGAATCGCATCGCCGGTGTCGGGATAGGGCCGGGTCAGTTCCACCCAGGTGCGGGCGATGACGTTGGACTCCTCCAGTTTCCGGGTGACCATGAAAGGCTCACCCTCCAGCGGCACGACCAGAGCCTGGAAGAAGGAGTAGCCGGTGGTCTGGTAGTCGGTCAGGTACATCAGGTTTTCCGGGTCGGAGATGACCACCGCATCAAGCAAGCGCGCCTCCATCTGCTGGCGCAACTCGCGAATGCGTCGCTCATACTCCTCGAACGGAAATGTCATATCCTCACGTTGTCTCATCGCATTAACCTCAATTTGTCGTCGTTCTCCAGACCTGTTTATCCGAACCATTTATCCAATCGTGTCGGCCAGAGCCTCCGACAGGATCGTCAGCCCTGTCTCCAGTTCATCATCGGGAATCGTCAGCGGCGGGATCAGCTTGATTACGCTGCCGCCGACCCCGCAGGGGCCGAAGAGCATGCCGCGATCAAAGCAGGCGCGGGCCACTTTCTTTGCCAGCGCGCCATCCTTCACATCCAGCGCCTGCATCATTCCCTTGCCTCGCACCTCGAACCCCTTGTCAGGATGAGCCAGAGCCATCTTCCGCATGGCCTCTGCCATGACCTCGCCTTTCTCGCGAACCGTTGCCAGAAAGGCGTCGTCCTCGAAGAATCGCAGGGCCTCGCGACCGGCGACAAAGGAAAGGTTCTGCCCTCGGAAGGTGCCGGTGTGCTCTCCCGGCGCCCAGTGGCTATCGTGTTCGGGCTTGACCAGGTTCATCGCCATCGGGGTTCCAAGACCGCCGATGCCCTTGGCGAGGGTGACGATATCGGGGTCAATGCCGTCATCCTCGAAGCTGAAGTAGTGGCCGGTACGACCGCATCCCGCCTGGATGTCATCGATGATCAACAGTGAGCCCAGATCGCGGGCAAGCTTCTGCAGGGCCTGCAACCATTCCCTGCCGGCGATATTGACGCCGCCCTCGGCCTGAATCCGCTCGACAATAAAGGCGGCCGGCTTTTCCATACCACCGGAGGAGTTCTCATACATGGCACGCAGCGTGTGCAGGCTTTCGATTCCTCCACCGGTATTGCTCTCATAGGGCCAGTGGGAGACATCGGTGAGGGATACGCCCGCGGCATTGCGGAATACTTCGTTGGCGGTGCAGGCCAGCGCACCCAGTGTCATGCCGTGAAAGCCCTGGGAAAATGAGACCACATGGCTGCGGCCGGTGACCCTGCGGGCCAGCTTCAGCGCCGCCTCCACCGCATTGGTGCCGGTCGGTCCCATGAACTGGAGCTTGTAGTCCATGCCGCGCGGCTTGAGGATTGTCTCGACAAAGCCCTGGATAAAATCGCGCTTGGCGGCGGTCATCATGTCCAGACTGTGCAGCACGCCGTCGGATTCGAGGTAGGCGATCACCGCGGCTTTCAGCCTGGGGTTGTTGTGGCCGAAATTGAGCACCCCGGCGCCGGCGTAGAAGTCGATATACTCCTTACCTGTCTCGTCCACCTGCCTGGCGTTCTGCGCCTTGACGAATACCGCCGGGTAGGCCCGGCTGTAGGCGCGAATCTCCGACTCATATGTCTCAAACCAATCCATCACATGTTTCTCCTTTCAAATAGTTATAAAGCAACCGGTGTGCCAGCCAGACGGCAGAAGACGCGCATCACCTGTTCGATCACCTTGTCGTTGAAGCAATACGCCGGACTGTGGCACGGCTCGCTATACCGGGATTCCCCCTCAACCGTCTCTGCCATCCCCACCACGGCGAATGCCCCCGGAATCTTGTTCAGGTAGTAGCTGAAATCCTCGGAGGCCATCAGTGGCATTCGGAGCGAATCGATGTCCGAGCCCTCGCCCAATTCGGTCCGCAATGCCGCCCGATATCGCTCGGCCGGACCAACGTGGTTGATCGTCGCCTCGTAGCGGGGACGAATCTCCACCCCGGCCTTTACCCCGTAGGCCTCTGCGGTGGATTCGGCGATGGACTGAATTGCCACATTGATCGGTTCACGCCACTGCGGTTCGGCGATGCGAATGCTTCCTTCCAGGTAAACGCTGTCCGGAGTCACTGTCACCTCGTTCTTGGCATCGATTGAGGTGACGCTGACTACCGCCGCCGCCTGGGGAGGAAGACGGCGGCTGACGATTTGTTGCAAGTTGAGTGTCAGCGCGGCAGCGGCCAGTACCGGGTCGCGCGTATTGTCGGGTTGGGAGGCATGGCCGCCCCGGCCAAGCAGGCGAATATGGAATGTGCCGTTGCCAGACATCACCGGCCCGTCCGGGCAAAGTGCCTTTCTTATAGGCAGGGCGGGCCAGTTATGCCAACCAAATATGCAGTCAATTCCGGCCAGGGCGCCATCCTCGATCATCCTCTTGGCGCCATGCCCGCCTTCCTCGGCGGGTTGGAACAGCAGTGATACCGGGCCTGGAAGCGCCGATTCGTGCGCCTTGAGCCACTTTGCCGTGCCGAGTAGCGTGGCCATGTGGCCGTCGTGGCCGCAGGCGTGCATTACGCCGGACGTCTGCGAAGCGAATGCGAGGGGGGAGCGTTCCTGAATCGGCAGGGCATCCATATCGCTGCGCAGGGCGATGTGCTCACCCCCGGCTTGCGGTGCCAGCGTGGCGACACAGCCATGCTCGGCACAGGGGCGCCAGTCGATCTTCCAATCGCTCAGTTGCTGGCGGACGAAGCTGGCGGTTCCGCTTTCCTGCCAGGTCAGTTCGGGATGTTGGTGCAGCCAGTGGCGCATATCCTGAATCTGTTCAATGTGCTCTTGCCAGTTCACAGGAAATGTCCATGACGGCGGATGGAGGAAGCTGCCCGGGAAATCGAATATTTGCCGGAGAGTTCGTGACCGGAGGAGGCATGCACTTCCGGACGTTTTTGTTCTTTAGCGGTCATACAGCACCTCTCAGACCTCGCCGAACCTACGCTTCCATTTGCCGTCATGACAAGGGGCGAGGATCCGGTCAGCAGAGGGCGGGAGGAACCATCACCATCTGCAGGTTTCCGGGACTCCGGTGCCGGCGGACTATTCGCTGATCCAGCGCATCGCGCTGGCAAGCTCGTCGTTGTGAAAGATGCGAATCTGCCCCGGTGTGGTCAGCCCGAAGGCCTTGATGACGATCCGCAGCCACTCGATGTCGGAGACGATTGCGACCCTCTCCCAGTCCGTGAAGTGCTTCAGGCCCAGTTTCGTATCGTCCCACATGGCGGCGGCCTCGAAACCCGATGCCTCCTCGCCGATGTGGTACAGGAACCTGATCTTTTCCCGGCTGGAGAACATATCCTCCACCGCCGGGATGATGACCGACTCGTAATCATTGGCCGTAACCAGTCCCTTTGCGGTGAAGCCAAGGACATTCTCCGGCAGTCCGGAAATTCTCTCGATCATGTCGACGCCCTCCTTTGGCTTGAAGTGAAGTTATCGATGGCCGCAACAACGAATCGCCTGATTTATTATAGGCCATGTGCTATTTCCGGGCGCGGCCGATTGGGCGATCGGGATATCACATGGAGGATCTCGTTGGCAGTTCCCCAATGCACTGAATTGCCCCTGCATTATCAATCGGTTTCCTGCAGCTTGATGTAATTCCGAGGGCTGCAAACGGACCTTGCCCGGCCTTGCAGGTTAGAGGGTATGGTCAGTGCGTCTCAAGGGGAATCGATGCTGCTGTTTCCTGCTTACTTTCGGGAAGCCTTTTCCTCAAGGCCGGAGACGCCGAAGCGGCGGGCGAGTTCGGTCAGGATATCGGCAGGGGATAGTCCCTTGGCGGCCAGCATGACCATGCAGTGGAACCACAGGTCGGCGGTTTCGTAGATGATCTGTTCGCGGTCGTCGTTCTTGGCCGCAAGGATCGTTTCCACGGCTTCCTCGCCGATCTTTTCCAGCATCTTGTCCGGCCTGGCATAGAGAGACGCCACATAGGAATCGTCCGGGGACTGGCTCTTGCGTGCTTCCAGCACGGCGGCGAGCTCCTTCAGGATATCGTTGCTGTTCATGGCTTGTTCACTCCAGGGGTTCATCGATGGTGACCCATTCACCGCCCTTGTTCTGACGGTAGAAGCAGGACTCGCGGTTGGTGTGGCAGGCCGGACCTGTCTGCTCGATCTTCATGAGCAGGGTATCACCGTCGCAGTCGAGGTATAGATCCGCGACCTTTTGCAGATGACCGGAGGATTCACCTTTCTTCCACTGCTTCTGGCGCGAACGGCTGTAGTAGTGGGCATAGCCGGTTTCCAGTGTCTGCCGTACCGCTTCTTCGTTCATCCAGGCCATCATCAGCACGCGGTCGGTGGCCGCATCCTGCGCGATGGCGGGGACAAGCCCCGCCTCGTTGAAGGCAATTTCCTGCAACAGGCTCACGATGTGAGCCTGGCGAGCGCGCGACAGGCTGCGGCGATGGTGGCATCGATATCCGCGTCCGTGTGTGCGGCAGACATGAAGGCGGCCTCGTACTGCGAAGGTGCGAGATACACGCCCTCATCGAGCATGGCGTTGAAGAAGCGACCGAAGAAGCCGAGGTCGCAATGCTGGCTGACATCCGAGCAGCAGGTGACGGCGGGAAGTTCGGTGAAGAACACCGTGAACATCGCACCGACCTGGTTGGCCACGGCTGGTACGCCGGCAGCCTTGCAGCCTTCCAGAAGGCCCTCGACGAGGCGCGTGGTTTTCTTCTCAAGGTCTTCGTAAAAACCCGGCGCACGCAGACGGGAAAGGGTTTCCAGTCCGGCGCGCATGGCCAGCGGGTTGCCGGACAGGGTGCCGGCCTGGTACACGGGGCCGTCCGGCGAAATCCTGCGCATGATCTCTTCGCGGCCGCCATAGGCACCGACAGGCAGGCCGCCGCCGATGATCTTTCCGAGGCAGGTGAGGTCGGGGGTGATGCCAAAACGTTCCTGGGCACCGCCAGCTCCGACGCGGAAACCGCACATCACCTCGTCGAAGATCAACAAGGCACCTTCGGCATCACAGATATCGCGCAAGGCCTGCAGGAAGCCGTTGTCATTCAGCAGCATGACGCCGGTATTTCCCGGCACCGGCTCGACGATGATGCAGGCGATTTCACCCTTGTTGGCGGCGAACAGGGCCTTGACGGCATCGATGTCGTTGAACGGCGCGGTAAGCGTCAGCTTGGCGTAGTCTTCAGGCACACCGGCGGAATCCGGTTCGCCGAAGGTGGCGGCACCTGAACCTGCCTTCACGAGGAACCCGTCCGCGTGCCCGTGGTAGCCGCCGTCGAACTTGATGAATTTGTCGCGACCGGTGAAGCCGCGTGCCAGACGCAGGGCGCTCATCGTGGCCTCCGAACCGGAGTTGACGAAGCGCACCACATCGATGGATGGCACCATGTCCACGACCAGCTGCGCCAGCTCGATTTCCAGTTCGCAGGGCGCGCCGAAACTCATGCCCAGTTCGGCAGTTTCCTGCACGCCCTTGACCACATCGGGGTGGGCGTGGCCGAGAATCATCGGTCCCCAGGAGCCGACGTAATCGATGTATTGATTGTTATCGACATCCCACACGTACGCGCCCTTTGCCCTGGCGAAAAAGCGCGGCGTGCCGCCGACCGATTTGAAAGCGCGAACCGGTGAGTTTACACCACCGGGGAGCAGCTTGCGCGCGGCGGCGAAATCGGATTCGGACTGTTGAATAACTGACATGAATTACTCTCTTGCTGGGGATGATTTGGAAACAGGAGCGCGACGGTAGGAAGCCAGCAGCCCCTTGTCAAATTGCTCCATGGCGAACCGGCCCATCGTCAGGCAGACCAGTGAGTTGAACGTGCAAACGCTAGCCTGCCCGGGCGGACCAGCTAAGGACTTCAGTCGCGGCGGCCTACCCAGGTATCGCGGATGCCCAGGCGTGCCTCCAGGCCGGGGCGGGCGCGGGCGGCATCATCATGCGAGGCGAAGCCGGGAATGCGGATGCGGTACCAGGTTCGGCCGTTGGACACGGCGCGCGCGCTTTCGGCATTGATGCCCATGCTGCGCAGTCGCTGCACCTCCTGAAAAGCGGACTCCTGATCGCTGACCGAGGTGATGTTGACTACCCAGCCGCCGCTCTGATTGACCGATCCGCCTGGCTGCTGCTGAACCGGTGCAATGTCCACCCGGCTGATCGGCGGGGGAAGGGAGCCGTTGTTGTAGGCGCCGTAGTTTTGCGCGGGAGCATTGCTGCCGGGGATAGGCCTGATCGGCAGGTTGGGCGAGGCCTGGCGGGTGCTAGGCAATGCCTGTGATGGCGCTGGTGCCGGGAAGCTCTGACGCGTTGATGATTGGGCTCTGGATGAGCCCCTGGATGACTCGTTGCGGCTCATGGCCTGGGACTTCAGATGATTGGCCAGCGCCTGGGTGACGCTGTCCAGCTGGTTGCTGATATCGGCGATTTCCTTGGTCTGATTCTGCTCGCTAACGCTCTTCTGCAGGTTGCTGATCGTTTGTTCAAGGCTTTCCACCCGCGAAGACAGGCCCATGTTCATCCACAACAGCAGGACTGCGGCGCCCGCACCGGCCAGCAGGGCCACGATGGTGACCGGGCTGGGGCGGTCCGGAACCGGCTTTTGGCCGAATTCTTCATCATCAAGATAATCCATGCTTACCTCTCATTCCCTGCGGCATCACGTGAGTGTGACGGAAAACAGGGTGAAATTGCAAGTCGAAATATTAATTTTCCCTGTAATCGTCGAAGCGTATGCAAACAGCTTAAGAATTTGATTCAGGTTTCGGAGGTGCTCCCTGCGGGGTGGGGAAGGGGTGAATGGTGGGCTCACCGGTGCTCGGCCGGATGGCTGCACGTCCCTGCTTTTGCACTTCATCGATGCGAATCACGCAGTGCATCGGGATATAGCTGCGCCGTACGCCGGCGAACTCGCTCTTCAGGCTTTCCTCGGCCGGGTCCACCAGCAGCGCTGATTTTTCGCCGAACACCAGTTCTCCGACTTCGATGAAACCCATGATGCCGGACGGACCGACACTCCTGGCATAGACCTCGTACACCTTGTCCTGATTGAGGAACTGGACCTTGTAGATGCTGTTGTTGCTCATATCGCCTCGCCGCTCATTAAGGACGGTAGATGACCTTGGCGGTACAGGTCTCGCCGATGGCAATGCGGGATACACGCAGGCGTCCATCGTCCAGGCGAGCGGACATGCGCTCGTAAAGCACGCGCGCCACGTTCTCGCTGGAGGGATTGATGCTGTCGAAAGGGGGGACATCGTTGAGGTTGTAATGGTCCCAGTCTGCCAGCGCGGACTTGAGTTCGCGCTTGAGGATCTTGTAATCCACGGCGAGGCCAATGTCGTCCAGGCTTTCGCAGCTCACATACAACTCGACATGCCAGTTGTGGCCGTGCAGGCGGGCGCAGTCGCCCGGGTAGCCGCGCAGGCTGTGGGCCGCGGCGAAATCGGTTTTGATCATCAGTTCGTAAGAGGGCATGGGCGAAGGCTAACGCGTTTGCAGGTCCGAACAAAGATTTCCTGACCGCATAGATGGGGGCTTGTCTATGGTAATGATAATGGTTATCATTCCATCTATGAAGCGACTGACGACACAACGACAAGCCATTCTGGACCTGATTAATACCAGCAACCGTCATTGGGATGCCGAGGAAGTAAACCGTGAGCTTTCCGACAGGGGGCAGTCGGTGGGCATCGCCACCGTGTATCGCGGACTGACCGCGCTGGAGGAAGCAGGCCTGATCAGCAGCGTGCAACTGGCGGACCGCAAGCGCTATGAGCGGGCGGACAAATCGCATCACGATCACATGGTATGCACCGAGTGCGGCAGCATCGTGGAGTTTTCGCATCACAAGATCGAGGCCCTGCAGGAATCTGCGGCCAGGGATAAGGGCTTTGAAATGACCGGCCACCAGCTGGTTTTGTTCGGACGCTGCGCTGATTGCGCCGGCGTATCACAGTAAGAGAGGAAAAGAGATGACTTCAGCACTGATTATTGTATTCCGTGAAATGCTGGAAATGGCCCTGGTGCTCGGCGTGCTGTTTGCAGCCACCAGAGGTATGGTGAGCAGCCGCAGGTGGATAGGTGCAGGCGTGGGAGCCGGGGTTGTCGGCGCTCTTCTGTTCGCGCTGTTCATGGAAGAGATCGAGAATTCGATGGATGGTGACGGCGAATTCCTGTTCAATGCCGTTGTGCTGGGGCTGGCATCGGTGCTGATTGCCTGGACCGTGGTATGGATGTCCCGTCATGGCCGGGAAATGAGCGAGAAAATGAAACGCGTGGGGAAATCGGTTATTGAAGGCGATGCGCCGCGCATGGCCCTGGCCGTCGTGGCCGCCGCTGCCGTACTGCGCGAAGGCGGTGAGGCGGTGTTTTTCCTGTTCGGTGCGGCGCAGTCGGCCCAGAGTGAAGGCACGGGCATGCTGGCGGGTGCCGCGATGGGAATGTTCCTGGGAGGGGCTACCGCCTATCTGGTTTACCGCGGTCTGGTGCGTATTCCACTGCGTCATATGTTTGCGGTGATCGGCTGGTTGTTGATTGTGCTGGCTGCCGGCATGGCTGCGCAGTCCGTGGAGTTTCTGGTGATAATCGACGTGCTTCCGCCGCTGGTTGATCCGCTGTGGGATGCATCGGCATGGCTGCCTCAATCCGGTATTGTCGGCGAACTTCTGCATGTAATGGCCGGCTACAGCGATCAGCCCAGCGGCATGCAGGTGCTGACATTCGGTGCGGCTTTGGTCGTGATGTCCCTGATCCATTATCGCCTGAGTACGACGTCCCGTTCCCGGCCTGACCACGACAGCTCGCACGCCACGGCATAACAAGACGGATCTCTTTCCGATCGCAACGGGGCGGCCTTGTATAGCAGGCCGCCCCGTTTGCATTGGGTGGTCTGCCAGTTGATGGCCTCTTGGGCATCATGCATGATGTCTCAGCGGGGGTTCTTCTGAGGAGCAGATGGCCAACTTCTGACCATGCTGATGGGTGCTGAACGGATGTGTTTCGGGCTCATGGGAGAGGGGAGATGTCATCCGGGTTCGATAAGAGCAGACAAGAATCAGATTCGTGTCCGCTGTTCCGCACGTTGATCGAGTCGGCGAATGCCGCAGTGGTGATCATGCAGAAAGACAGCTTCGTCTATGCCAATCCCTTTGCCGAGAAAGTCACCGGTTATAAAGCCGAAGAGCTGCTGACGATGGCTTTCTGCGATGTGCTGCATCCGGACGAGCGTGAAGTGGTGCGTGCGCGCTCAATGGCCTGCCAACAGGGCGACGATGTGCAGTCAGCCTACCCTGTCCGGATCATGCACCGCGATGGCTCGATCCGGCATGCCAGCTATGCTATGTCGCTGATCGACCTTGACGGGAGCCCCGCGGTTCTGGGGGTACTGCAGGATATGACCGAGGTTGAAGTTCAGCGCAACCACATGGGGGAAAAGCTGAGACAGGCGCAGAAGATGGAAGCCATCGGCACGCTGGTGGGCGGCATTGCGCACGATTTCAACAACATCCTGGCCGGTATTACCGGCAATGTTCATCTGGCCCGCCTGTACGCCAGGCGGGATTCCGGCGCGGAAGACGACGATACGACGAAGCTGGGCGGTAAGCTTGACAGGATCGATCAGCTTTCGTTTCGCGCTGCGGCCATGATTCGGCAACTGCTGGCCTTCGCCCGCAAGGATATGGTGCGCATGAGCCTGCTTGATTTGCAGGACTTCATTCCAGATATCATGGCCAGGATACGCATGGAGACCCCAAGGCATATCGGGCTGTCGGTGGACGTTATCGCCGGCGATGCCCTGCATGTCGAGGCGGATTCAATGCAGTTGCAGCAGGTATTGATCAATCTGGTTGAAAACGCCCGCGCCGCAGTGGATGGCGCGGCTGATCCGCACATCCGTCTGATTGCCGAGCCGTTTGAAGCCGACAAGGCCTTCAGGGAGGCGCATGGCAGGCCGGAGATGGTCGATTACGTGCGCATCTCCGTTGCGGATAACGGCTGCGGCATGAGCAGCGAAACCCTGCAGCACATCTTCGAGCCTTTCTTCACGACGCGGGGCGTGGGCAGCGGAAGCGGTCTGGGGCTTTCCATGGTGTATGGCGCGGTGCAAATGCATGGCGGGATGATTGAGGTGGAGAGCGAGCCAGGCAGAGGAAGCTGTTTTCAACTGTTTCTGCCGCGGCGCATATCCCGTAGAGAGCCGGGTAGCGGCGTGTGATGTGGACATGACGACCGCGCCCTGTATGTCGGTGATGATCAGGCGATGCTGGTTGTGGGCTGCGAAGTACTGCGTTCGTTTGGCTACGGGGTGTTGTCGTCGCAGGCGGGCAGTTGGCTGTCGAATGGTTCCGAGAGCATGCCGACGATATCGACCTGCTCCTATCTCGATGTGCTCATGGCTGTGCAGGACGGCCGTCAGGTGGCCGAACAGATGCTGGCGTTGCGACCGGATGTCCGGTTGCTCTTCGTGACCGGCTACGACAAACTCGAAGTCCTCTCCTGGCTGGAACGCATCACCAGCGGCGACACCCTGATCCAGCCCTGCAGCGCTGGAGCATTCAGTCGGACTATTCGCCGCAGGCTCGACAACTAGCGCTGTTTACCCGACCATCACATCATGACCGATGCCGTCTCCGATATTACACAGTCGATGCAACGCGCCGAGGGCCTGCTGCACCGGCTGGCCATGCTGCGCGGCTGGTCACCCCGTACTGTGGCCTCCTACATGGCAGACCTGCAGCACGCCGGGGCGTATCTCGAGAAGCAGGGAAGCGACCTGTTCGATGCCGGCGAGGGTCAGATCCTTGGCTACCTTTCAGCCCTTAAACGTCGTGGTTTGGCCGACTCCTCGCTGCGCCGCAAGCGCAGCGCGCTCAATACGTGGTTTTCCTTTCTGCTGGTCGAGGGCATGCGGGGGGACAACCCGTGCAAGCGCCTGCCGGCGCAGCGTCAACGCAGGCCATTGCCGAAGATGCTGAGCGAGGCAGAGGTCGAGGCATTGCTGGAGGCTCCCGATACGAGCACACCGTCTGGCTTGCGCGACAGGGCCATGCTTGAGATTCTTTATGCCTCGGGGCTGCGGGTCAGCGAACTGGTTGGCCTGCGCATCGCGCAGCTTGATGGCAAGGCCATGCTGCTGCGCGTGATCGGCAAGGGTGACAAGGAGCGGCTGGTGCCCTTCGGCGAGGCTGCCGGCGAGTGGGTACAGCGCTGGATGGCCGTGCGCCGCGCGCAGACCGGCAACGCAAGCAGTCCGTTTCTGTTTCCCGGGCGCGGCGGCAAGGCCATGACCCGGCAGAATTTCTGGCAGCGATTGCGCCTGCACGCCTCCGTGGCAGGGCTGTCGCGCATGCCTTCGCCGCATACCCTGAGACATGCCTTTGCCACGCACCTGTTAAACCACGGTGCCGACCTGCGTGCGGTACAGATGCTGCTCGGCCATGCCAATATCAGCACCACCGAGATCTATACGCATATCTCCCGCGTGCGCCTGCACGAAGCTGTGAATCGGGCACATCCGATGGGGCGAGGCGGCTGAACAGGTTGCCAGGCCGGCTAAGCAAGTACGGGGATTCGACCTGTTCATCGTGGATTGATTTGTTAAGCTGCACATCCCCGTAGCTGACCGGTCCCGCCCGGATCCGGCGGGAGGAAAGACGGAGCATCCATCATGAGCGACAGCAAGACGACGAAAAACCAGGATATTTCATGCTACGCCCCCGGCCTGGCAGGCATTCCGGTGGCTGAATCCAGTATTTCGTATGTAGATGGCAAGCTTGGTCGCCTTGAATATCGCGGGATTGATATCGAGGAGCTCGCCGAGAAAAGCTCCTTCGAGGAGACCGCCTATCTGCTGGTGAACGGCCATCTGCCCAAGGCCGACGAATTGCAGGCTTTCGATGAAAAACTGCGCCATCACCGCCGCATCAAGTTCCGTATCCGCGATATGATGAAATGCTTTCCCGAATCGGCCCATCCGATGGATTCCCTGCAGGCCACGGTGGCAGCACTCGGCATGTTCTACCCGTTTCCGCGCAACCCCTCCGGTGGCCTGGATGCGGACGTGGTCAATCAGGTGTGCATCAACCTGATTGCCAAGATGCCCACGCTGGTGGCCGCGCATGCCCGCATGCGTCACGGTGATGACCCCATTCCGCCGCGTGACGACCTGAGTCATGCCGCCAACTTCTTCTATATGCTGACCGGCGAAGAGCCATACGCCCTGACCGAGCGCATCATGGATGTGGCCTTGATCGTGCACGCAGAACACACCATGAATGCCAGTACCTTCTCGGCGCTGGTGACCGCCTCCACAGAGGCGGATCCGTATTCCTCGATCAGTGCGGCGATCGGCACCCTGTCCGGTCCGTTGCACGGCGGTGCCAATGAGGATGTGCTGTATATGCTGGATGAAATCGGTTCGGTGGAGAATGTCGAGCCGTACCTGAACGGAAAGCTCGCCAGGAAAGCCAAGATCGCCGGTTTGGGGCACCGTATCTACAAGACCAAGGATCCGCGTGCCACGCTGCTGCAGAAGCTGTATGTACAGCTGACCGAGAAAATCGGCACCGACCTGACCTATGAAATCGCGCGCCAGGTGGAAGAACTGTCCAAGAGCACGCTGGGTGCCAAGGGCGTGTGTTCGAACGTCGATTTCTATTCGGGCATCGTTTACCGCAAGCTCGGCATACCGACCGATCTGTTCACACCGGTGTTTGCCGTTTCGCGGGTGGCCGGCTGGCTGGCCCACTGGAAGGAACAGCTGAGCAATAACCGCATCTACCGCCCGAGCCAGATTTACGGCGGTGCGCATGGTCAGCCCTATATCCCGATCGAGGAGCGTTAAACAACCCGCCTACGAATTGACCTGAGTCCCGGCAGAAAAAAGACTGAAGGGTCAGATCAAGTCCTTAATATACGTCACGCAGTCTACCTGGTCAGATTGTGGCCGTGTTGACGGAGCGTGATTTGATTACCCGCGTCATGCCGGCGGCGGTGATGATGCACCATACCGCGAACAGCGCGCCGGGCAGGGCGGTTTCAGGCTGGAAATGCTTCAGTGCCAGAGCCACGCCAAGGCCTGCATTCTGCATGCCGATCTCAATGGAAAGGGTGATACGGTGTGACAGGTCGAAGCCGAAGGCGCGGCCGGCCAGCCAGCCGAGGCCATAACCCAGCCCATTAAGCAAGATCACCAGGCCGACGACCAGCAGCGGGGTGTCGGCAATGCGTCCCTGGTTGGCGGCAACCGCATAGCTGCAGATCAGGATAATGGCGAGTGCGGCTACGCCCGGGGCGATGGTCTCGGCCGTTGCCCTGTACGCCCCAAGCCATCGGCGCAGGAGCATGCCGAGTGCCAGCGGCAGGGCGACGGTGAGCAGGATGGTGCGCATCATCGGCCAGAAGGGGATGTCCATGAAGGCCTCGCCCAGCCATTCGACAAGCAGCGGGGTGAGCAGTGGCGAAAGCACGGTGGCCAGCATGGTCATGGCTATCGAAAAGGCCACCGCGCCGCCGGCCAGGTAGGTGATCACGTTGCTGGCCATCGCGCCGGGTGCGCAGCCGACGATGATGAAGCCGAGAGCCAGCATCGGGGAAACCCCCTGTGAGACTGCCAGACTGGCTGCTGTGAACCCCAGTATCGGCATCACCGTGAACTGCGTGGCGACGCCGAGCGCAATGCGTACCGGATGCTGCAAGGCATCTTTCGCCTCACCCGGATGCAACACCACGCCGAGTGCGAACATGGTGGCGGCGAACAGCCACAGGAAATAATCCCTTAGAAACAGGAACAGCGGCGGATACAGATAGGCGGCGATGGCCCCGGCCAGGGTCAGCGGTGCCAGGTGGCGGGAAAGCAGCGTCCAGATCATGGCAAGGTACTCGGTTCTGAGAGTCCACTATTGAGTATCCGGCGGCGGGAGTTCCTGATGGTCTGCATGGAGCAAGTGTAGTGATAGCATATCTGTTCCGGACTATAGCGATGTTCCGTCGCGACCGGGCAGGCCTCACGGGATAGGCATCGGCTCCTGCACCGAGAACCCTCCTGCAAGCGATAGTCAATGCAGAGCTCCAAATCCAATGATCCGTTATCAAGTGCCGAAGCGGGGCACTGACTGATGCATGGCTTGGGTATGCAAGCCTCGCAAGGAGCCCCCCAGTCTTCCCTCGTCGTCGGTGCCAGGTCAGTTGTGGCCAGTGCCACGGCCCGGTAGGCGAACCATGAACCCCACTTCCGATTCACGCCTATATTGAAAGGGGATGCGTGGTGCCAGCCGGCCAGTTCGCCGAGTTTTTGCAGTGGCAGTACCCGATCGCCGCCCGGAATAAGCAGCCGGTAGTCGGGACACTCGAGCACATCTTCGAAATAGCGGCGCACCAGATGTGCCGAGAAGCTGTCCACCGGTTCGGGGGCTTTGGCCGCGCCGGCCTTCTGCATGGCAGCCCACATCTTGCTGCCTGCGTGGCCGAAAAGATGAAGTTGCCTGAAGCGGGCCTCCAGGGCACAGGCCGGCTCTTCCAGCTTCGATGCCAGGCCTTCGGGCAGCGTGGCGATATCGAAGATGGCATGAAGGTTCAGCCCATGATCGCTCAGCAGGCGATGGGTTATTGCCAATGCGGTGCGCCCAGCGTGCCGGAGAGCACCATCTCCGGGACATCCTTTGCGCTGCGCAGTTTGCCACGCAGCAACCATTGCCGGATGTCCGAGCCTCCGGCCATGATCTTGCCTTCACCAGCCATGCCTTCCGGCTGGCTTTCGATCTTCCAGTTCCAGATTCTGGCACCTTCAGCCTCGGCTGAGTTGAGTCGAATGTGCAGTTGCTGCATGCCTGCCGGAAGCAGGGTGGATGCGGGATTCGACCAGCCCAACTCGACATGGCCGTCCAGCGGCAGGCCGTTGTCTGCCTGCAGAAGTATGTGGCCTCGCAACGCGAGGCTTCCAGACAGGCCGAGCAGCAGCAGGCGGGAGTCGAAGCGCGATAGTGAGCCGGCATCGGCGGTCAGATCGATGTCGTCGAAGTCCAGCTCGTTGCCTTGGGCGGTAATTACCGAGCCGGCATGAATTCCTTCGCCTTCGATCCGGGTATACAGCCCCGGCGTGTCGCTCAGCAGGGTGCTGAAGGCCGGACGCAGCTTGAGTGTTTCGAACGTGATGCCATTGAGGCCCGCGGCATCGAACCTTACCCCGGCAAGCTGCAGGCCCGGAAAGGATTTGCTGACCGACGAGTATAGCACGCTGCCACCCACGCCTTGTTCAGCCAGTTGCCGGTCGAGCCAGCCCTGCGGTTGCCACTGAAGCCATCCGAACACGGGAAGGGTAGCCAGGAACAGGACGGCTAGCAGGAGATGCTTTTTCAGATTCGGGAAGGGCATGGGCGTGTCACTCCTTATTTTTGCATGGCATTGACAGGTGGCGATATGCGCACCGTATCGCAGGCTGCCGGGCAGACAAGCTTTGCCGGGTGTCCAATCGTAAGCTTGATTTGTTTCCGGCTTTAGGCTATCTATCCATGACGGCGGGAGGAATGCCGCAATGTATATTTCCGGAGGTTTACCATGATTTTTATTCGAACACATGCGCACCATGTGGTGTTTGTCGTTGCCTTGTTTGTTGCAGCGGCCGGTCTTTCGGCCTGTGGAAGCAGCGGAACGTCAGGCTCAACTACGTCCACGGGATCCGGTGTCAGCGGCAGCGGCGCCTGATTAATTCAGCGAATTAGAGACAAGGAGTAGAAACATGAAAACCCACACTATCAAGCGTTCATTTTCATGGCTGTTCTGCGGGGTTGTTGCATTGTTCAGTGCAAATGCCTATGCCGCGACCGCTGCCCTGCCGGCCAATACCCAGTATGACGTTACGCTGGAAAAGTTCCTCAGTGACGGGACGCTTAGCACAGTGGCAACGACAAGTGTTGTATCTGATGCCAATGGCAAGATCAGTTTCACATTCTCCAATGTGCCGAGTTGCCCGACGACCAACTTCCTTTCCATCAAGGTCACCGATTTCGGTACAAGCAACATCGTGCGCCGTTCATTTACGCCTGCTCCGCCGGCTAATTCGACCAACGGCCTGGGTGCCAACGGTGTTTCCACCAAGCAGGCCGAAGCGATGGTGGCCGCCGGTTCACTGATCGGTTCCGACGATCCGTTCGTGGTGCTGTTCGGTTTGATGTTTACCCGTACCGATGCATTGACTGCGAACGATGTTACGCAAGTCGCCATTCTGGGCAGGGAAGGTATCCAGAACGGTATGGAGCCGGACATGCTGTCCAACGGTGTGACGGCCGCCCAGATGACCACCTTCAAGAATGCACTGGTATGCGCCGCCAGTGCCGGCGACAAGGATCTGAGTAGTTTCACCACGCTGTTCAAGAGCGCGGTGGATACCCCGGCGCAGGCACAGGCTGACATGGCCAAGGCGGCCGGCCTGCTGGCCGACATCGTGATCGATGCGGCTGCGACCGCAGGTATCGATCTGGATGTGATTTTGGCTGGCTTTGATGTGGCCGGCGACAAGGTGACGGCCGCGGGATCGCCGGGGGCCGCGGCGATGGCCGCGATGACTGCGGCGGTGCGCAACAGCATGAATCAGGCGGTTACCAGCTTCCGTACCCGCATCGCAGTTCGGAAGGTGCAGCAGCGGTATACCGATATGCTGACCACGCTGGGCGTCAGCGGCGCTGCCGTGACCCGTTTCAATACCGCGGTCACAACGATGGGCACGAACCTGGCTGCGGTTGATACCACCTACGCCAAGTATTTCGACGATCCGGTGAACAACCCGATGACCACAGCCATCCAGAATGCCATTGATGCGGCTTACACAACGGCATTCAATACATTCAGCACCAGTATCGCCTCTACCACCGCCGAGATCACCACCATGAAGAGCAATGTGGCAACAGCACTGTCGGTTGCCGTTGGTGCTTTGCCTGCAACCCTGGGGACGTACACGGATTTTACCGGTGCGACTAAAAACTGGCCGATTCCGCAGACGGGCTCGGTGAATTACATCGCCAGTGTGCTGACCGCCGGTGGCTCGCTGGGCTACACCCGAACCACTCTGGCGGTTCCGGCGAATATGTCCTGGTTGAACGGCACCGGGGTGCGCAGTGTGTTTGCTTCCGGTAATGCATCGTTCGATGCCCTGCTCGGTATTCAGGAGGATTTGATGATTGCCGAGTTCACTCGCTTCTACATTTGGAACGCCGGCAACGCGACAACCGGTGGCAATCCCTCGGCCACGCAGCGCAACGCGTCCCAGTTGGCCTTCAAGACCAATGTGGCGGCTGTGATTGCCAATGTCAGTGGTACCACAGACGGCTCCACGGCCTATACAGCCGCGCAGAAGCGGGCGCTGGTGCTTTCGCAGCAACAGCCGAGCATCAACTGACATAACCTGCACATTGCAGGAAATCCAGAAGCCCCGCTCCTGCGGGGCTTCACTTTTTGTGCTAGAGGCCCGGGGATGCATTCGGCCTGATTGCCCGATAAGCTGCGTGACTATGCCGGGTATTGCGTTATCAACCCAACGGTTGCCGGATTGGCTGCCTCGCCTGACCGAAGCGGGTCTTGTCCTGCTTGCCGCCTGGCTGGTAGCCGGCTGGCTGACAGGTACGGGGGTTGAGCGTTTGGTGCAGGGGACTGCAGGACCGGATGCAGGCATGCAGTTGCCCGATACGTCGGCGATAGCCTCGTTCCCGTTGTTCGGCAAGCAGGCGGTTGCCGCGAAGCCGGCAGTTGCCGCGAAGCCGGTTGCGGCGGCGCCTGCGCGCCTGAATATCCGCCTGCTCGGCACCGTGGTGGCCGGCGAGCGTTCGTATGCCGTGATGAAGCTTGGGGCGGGCGAGGAGCAGGTGGTCTTGCTTGGTTCGGATATCCAGCCGGGCGTCGTGCTGAAAGAGATCCAGTCCGATGCCATCGTGGTGGACAATCGTGGTCGCAGGGAGAAGGTGCTGATGGCCAAGGGCAATCTGTCCTCGTCCGCCTCTCCGAATGCGGCAGCCAGAACCGCCAATGCACCGGGCATGATGCCTCCCGCCGCGGTGCCGGGAGGAGCTCCCGATCAGCGCAGCTTCACACGGGAGGAGATTCAGGGCGAGTTGAACGACCTGCCGAGGCTGTTGACCGGCGCACTGGCGGTGCCGCACCAGACCAATGGCAACCCGGATGGCTTCCTGATTCAGGATATTGTGCCCGGCTCGCTTTACGACAAGGCCGGCTTGCAGAACGGGGATGTGATTCGCGGTGTGAACGGGGAAATGGTCACCAGCCCTGAAAAGGGTATCGCGCTGTTTCAGGCACTGCAGAGTGCGAAAAGTCTGAATCTCGAAATTACTCGCGCCGGTGCGGTGCAGCAGTTACATTTCGATATCCGCTGAGTATTCAGCGATGAGGGCCAAGGGTACGAGGGGATTGCTTTGAAGCGTTTTGTGATGGGATTGATGGCGGCGCTCGTATTGCTGGCGGTATCCGTTCCGGCGATGGCCCGCGACGTCACCCTGAATTTCAAGGATGCGGATATCCGTGCCTTCATTGAGTTCGTGGCCGGGTTCTCCGGTCGTAATTTCCTGATCGACAATCGCGTGAAGGGCAAGGTGACCATCATTTCACCGAGCCCTGTTTCCGAGGACGAGGCCTATGCCGTGTTTCTCTCCGTGCTGGAGGTGAACGGCTTTGCTGCCGTGCAGAGCGGCAGCGTGGTGAAGATCGTGCCGCGCGCCGAGGGCGTTCAGAAGCCATTGCCCGTGGCAGGCAAGGCCCTGAAGGGTAAAGCCGGCGACGGCCTGCTCACCGAGGTGATCCGGCTGCAATATGCCGACGCCTCGCAGCTGATGGCCATTCTGCGTCCTCTGGTGCCGCCAAACAGCAATCTTTCCGTGTACCCGAACGGCAATATGCTGCTGATGACCGATTCGGCGGCCAATATTCAGCGCATTCGCAAGGTGGTTCGCCTGCTCGACCGCAATGAGGCGATGGGTGTGAAGGTGTTCAAGCTGCAGCACGCCTCGGCTGAAAAGGTCGCCGAGGCCCTGGGCCAGTTGTATGGCGCCGGCCCCGGCCAGGGCGCCTTGCGCACGGTCAAGGCGATGGCTTACCAGCCGGGAAACATGCTGATCGTGGTGGCCGCGCCGCAGTTGCTCAGTGAAGTGATCCGCATGGTGGAGAAACTCGATATTGCAGCACCCTCCGACAGCGGAAGATTGTATGTTCGCTACCTGAAGAATGCCGATGCCGAGGATGTGTCCAAGGTGATCAACAGCCTGATCAGCGGCGAGACAGGCGGTGCAGCGACTCCCGCGGGCGGTGTCGCTCCGGGCAAATCGCTGTTTAGCGGTGATGTGAAGATCGTCGCCGACCCGGCAACCAACGCGTTGCTCATCACCGCTGATGCGGGCGATCGCCCGGGCATTGATTCTCTGATCGACAAGCTGGATATCCGCCGCCTGCAGGTGCTGGTCGAGGCGCTGATTATCGAGATTACCGCCAATGGCGCACAGCAGTTCGGCATGGAATTCCGAGGCCTGAAGGATCCGAACAATCCTACCCGTCAGGTGGTTGGCGGTACGCAATTCAGCACCCAGGCGGGCGCCAATATCAACACGGTGGCGGCCAATCCGCTGGCGCCGGGCAACGGTATCGCCGTCGGTGTGGTACAGGGCACCATTTCGGTCGGTGGTAATACTTTTTACAACCTCGGCGCCCTGCTGCGCGCGCTGGAAACCAAGACCGATACCAATGTGTTGTCCACGCCGAATATCATGACCATGGACAACGAGGAAGCTGAAATTCTTGTCGGCCAGAACGTGCCCTTCCTGACCGGCACCAGCGCCAGTGCCTCTACCACAACGAACTTGTTTAACACCGTGGAGCGCAAGGATGTCGGTCTTACCCTGCGCGTGACGCCGCAGATATCCGAGGGCGATACCATCCGCCTGAAGATTTACCAGGAAATATCCAGCGTGGTAGGCGGCACGGTGGCCGATGGCGGTGTGACGACCAGTAAGCGCTCGATCAAGACCACGGTGCTGGCAGCCGATGGCAGCATTGTTGTGCTCGGCGGCCTGATGCGCGACGACAATACCAAGGCCGTGCAGCGCGTACCCTGCATCGGATCGATCCCGCTGATCAGCGAGCCGTTCAAATTCACCGAGAATTCGCGCACCAAGACCAATCTGATGGTGTTTCTCAAGCCGCATATCATTCGCAACAGGAACGATGTGCAAAGCGTGACCGAGGAGAAATACCGCGAAGTGCGCAGTGTGCATGATAGTCAGAAATACGAAGGAACGATTCTCTTCCCGCAAAAGGAAGCACCTCTGCCCGATGACATGAATCCGCTGCTCAAACCCGATGCCGAGGCGCCGGCCTCGTCCGGAGCCCCCGCTCAGGCAAGTCCGGCCCAGCCAGCTCCGGCCGAGAAGAGCCCGACCGAGCAGAGCCCGGCGGCGCCCCGGACGCTTCCCGTACAACCCTGATGGTTGAACAGGCCGTGCCAGACCTTAGTGCGCCGGCAGTCAGCGAGCCGGCAGTCAGTGAGCAGTCCGAGTGGCACCATCTTTCGCGCATACCACCCGAGAAGGTCGATGTGGTGCGCGTGCTGCGTTTTTCCCTGCCGGTGCTCCGCCTCGGGCCTGTGCTGCCGTTGGCAGCTTCGGATGAGGCGGCCAACCCGGTCGCCGTGCCGGACGAGGGCGACTGGCCATGGATGCTGCTCGACGATATGCGCCGTGAGTTCGGCGCCGAAGCCACCCCGGTACTGGCGCCGCGCGGCCAGATCCTGCTGGAGTTGAACCGGGTGTTCGACATGGCTTCGGCCTCGGCCGAGGAAATGCTGGAGGACCTGGGCAGTGAAGGTGAACTCTCGCGCGAGATCGAGGAGGTCAAGGACCTGCTCGAATCCGAGGACGAGGCGCCGGTCATCCGGCTGGTGAACACCCTGATTTCGCAGGCCCTGAAAGAACGTGCCAGCGATATCCATATCGAGCCCTTTGAGTCGAACGTGCTGGTGCGCTTCCGCGTGGACGGCGTACTGCATACCGTGGTGACGCCGCCCAAGGGGGTGCAGGCCGCGATGACAAGCCGTATCAAGGTTTTGGCCGGCATGGATATCGCGGAAAAAAGGCACCCCCAGGACGGGCGCTTCCGGGTGAGAATCGCCGGCCGCGAGGTGGATGTGCGTGCCTCGGTGCTTCCTACCGCGTATGGAGAACGCGTGGTACTGCGCCTGCTCGATCGCGGACGCGGCGTACTCAGCCTCACCGAGCTGGGTATGGACGACACCCATTTGGACACCATGAAGGATGTGGTGGCTGCGCCGCACGGCATCGTGCTGGTCACTGGTCCGACTGGTTCGGGCAAGAGCACCACGCTATACAGCGCGCTGATGACCGTGGATCGCAAGAATCGCAATGTGTTGACCATCGAAGACCCGATTGAATACCAGCTCGACCATGTCGGTCAGATGCAGGTGCAGGGCAAGATCGGGGTCACCTTCGCCGCAGGCCTGCGCTCGATCCTGCGCCAGGATCCGGATATCGTGATGATCGGCGAAATCCGTGACCTGGAGACTGCAGAGATTGCTATTCAGGCCAGCCTGACGGGCCATTTGGTGCTTTCCACACTGCATACCAATGATGCCCTGTCTTCCATCATGCGCCTGAAGGACATGGGCGTGGAGCCATACCTGATCGCCTCCAGCCTGTTGATGGTGCAGGCACAGCGTTTGGTGCGCGAGCTTTGCCCGCATTGCAAGCGAGTCCGCGCCGCCACTGAAGCCGACTGGCAGGCGATGCATGTCTCGCCGGACGAGTTCGGTCATGTCGGCGAGGTGTTCGAGGCCGTGGGCTGCGATGCCTGCATCCAGACCGGTTACGCTGGACGCATTGGCATCTTCGAGATGGCGAGGGTGAGCGATGCGATGCGCGATGCCATCCACGATGCCAAGGGCCTGCTTGAGCTTCGCCGTCTGGCACGCCGCGAGGGCATGAAGTCGCTGGCCTATGACGGCGCGCGGCATGTGGCCAGCGGACGCACCAGTGTGGACGAGGTGCTGCGTGTAACCCGCGAGGATGCGGTCGTCGTTCAGGAATGAGCCTGTTTGCCTACGAGGCCGTGGATCGTCGCGGCCGTACGAAGAAGGGCGAAATCGAAGCCGATTCCGAACGCGCCGTTCGCAGTCAGCTGAAAAGCAGCGGTCTGATGGCCCGCCGGATTACCGCCGCGCGCAACCGGCATGCCGGCGAGGGCGAGGGCAGCCTGCGTAAGCTCGACGATGCCCAGACCATCACCTTCATGCAGCAACTGGCCACCTTGCTCGCCGCCGGTATGCCGATGGTCGATGCACTGGACTCCATTACTGACAGCATGGAAACCAGGCGCGGCCGGCAACTGGTGGCCGCACTCAGGCAGCAGGTGCTGGAGGGCACCGCGCTGGCAGCCGCCATGCGGCACCTGGGCTTCGACGAGGTGGCCTGCAATATGGTCGCCGCCGGCGAGGAGACCGGCCAGCTTGATGCGGTGAGCGGCCGGTTGGCGCAGGTGATGGAATACAACCGCGAAATGCGCCAGGAGGTGCTTTCGGCGGTGCTTTATCCCTTGATTGTCAGCGGGTTCGGCCTGCTGGTGATGGTGTTCCTGCTGACCGTCGTGGTGCCGCAGATCGCCGGGGTGTTCGCCCGCGCCGGCAGCGACCTTCCCGCATTGACCACCTTTATCATCGCTGTTTCGAACACCCTCAGGGAGCATGGCCTGTGGCTGCTGTTCGGATTGATTCTAATGCTTGCGGGTTATCGCTTTGCGCTGCGCATGCCGAAGCTGCGCGTCAGGCGGGATCAGATGCTGCTTGATCTTCCTGGCATAGGCAGCCTGCTGCGCAAGATGGAAACCGCCCGCTATGCCCGCACCCTTGGTATGCTGCTCAGCGGCGGCGTACCGGTTCTTTCGGCGCTGCATATCGCCAGCCAGTCGGTGATGATGCTGCCGATGCGTGAAGCGACCATGGCGGCGCGCGAATCGATGCGCGAGGGCGAAAGCCTGGCCGAGCGGTTGCGCATTTGCGGCTATATCCCGCCGCTGGCCATCCGTCTGATTGCCGTGGGCGAGCAGTCCGGGCAGCTCGATGCCATGCTGTTGCGCGTGGCAGACAATTTCGATGCCGACACCTCGCGCAACCTCAAGCGACTGGTAACCATGCTCGAACCCGTGCTGGTGATGCTGATGGCACTGATGGTCGGCACGCTGGCGCTGGCCATCCTGCTGCCGATCATGGAAATGAACGAGCTGGTGCACAGCTGATGCCCAACTGATGCGAGCAGTCCTGTTCTTGCTGCTGGCGACGGTGGTATTATTCACTGCGCAGATGCCTGTGGCCTCGGCCGGGGCGCAGGACGCCTACCGGCAGGCCATCACGCTTGCCGCACAGGGGAGAAATGCCGAGGCCGTGGCCATGCTTGCCGGCGCGGCCGAAACCGCTCCCGGCGTGTGGGGCGAGCGCATGCGGGTTGCCGCGCAGCTTCTGGCCCTGCGCGAGCATCAAGGTGTGAACCTGCCGTCCGCAGATAGTCTGAACGGCGCGCTGATCGCGGGCTATGCGAAGTCCCATGCCGTGCCGGCCCCGGCGGGTGGCCGCATGGCGGGCGTACTGGCCGCTATCTTCCCCGGCGCGGGCCATGCCTGGCTGGGCCGCTGGCACGATGCGGGCACGGTTGCGCTGATGCTCTGGCCGATGCTGCTGCTCACGCTTTGGGCATGGCGGCGGGGGATGGGGCCGTTAACGGTCTTTTTTGCGCTGCTCACGCTGTGGCTTTGGTCGGGAAGCATCTTCTCCGCCGTGTCGCTGGCCGAACGCGGCGCACTCGAGGCCTATGTGCAGTGGTGGCAGGGCCTGTGGCAGGCCTCGGGCCTTCCAGGAAGGCCGTGGTGAGGCATTCCGGTTGAGAGCCGTACTGCCTGTTTACGCGCTGCTGGCCGTGCTCAGCCTCGGCACGGCCAGCCTGATACCCCAGGGTGCCGGTGCTCGTGCGGTGTCTGCCGGGGAGGCTCCGCTCTATATCTACCAGCAGCTGATCGGTCCGCACGACGGGCGATCCTGCCCTTCGTGGCCGGTGTGTTCACTGTATGCGCGCCAGGCCATTGCGGCGCACGGCGTGCTGCTCGGTTCGTGGCTGATGCTGGACCGATTGATTCACGAAGCAGACGACCTGCGCCGTGGTCCCTGGCTGCTGGCGAACGATGGCGAACGTCTTTATGATCCACTTGCCCGCAACGATTTCTGGTTGCGGACGGATACGCATGCAACACCAAGGGAGCAGGACTTATGATGCACAGGCAGGAAACGCGGCCATCGGATCGGGATCGCAGGCAGAAAGGATTCACATTGCTGGAGCTGATGGTGGTGCTGGTGATTATCGGCGTGCTCGCCGCCATCGTGGCGCCACGCTTTATCGACCGCGCCGACGAGGCCAAGGTGGAGGCCACGCGTTCGCAGATCAGCGCGATCAGCCAGGCCCTGAAACTCTACCGCCTGCATAACAATCGTTATCCGACCTCCAGCGAGGGGCTGGCCGTCCTGACCTCCGCCGGTAAAGACGGGCGGCGTTACATGGACAGCCTGCCCAAGGATGCATGGGGTAACGACTTTGTTTACCTCTCGCCCGGTGTCCACGGCGATTTCGACCTGCTTTCCTACGGCGGCGACGGGCGCAGCGGCGGTACCGGTTTCGATGCCGATATCGGCAACTGGTAATCAACGGGCAAGCCGCATCCTGAGTCTTCGTCCAACCCCGTCCGCGCGGGGCTTTACCCTGCTGGAACTGATGCTGGTCATGGCCGTGATGGCCGTGGTGGCCGGCCTGGTATTGCCCAACCTTTTCCAGCCGGCACGCGGCTCGCTGGATGATTCCGCGCGGCGCATGGTTCGCCTGTTGCACCTGGCAGCCGAGGAGGCGCAGCTGCGCGGCACATCGCTGCGTTTCAATGCCTGGGCTGATCATTACAACTTCGAGCTGGCAGGGGAAAGCGGCCAGTGGGCGCTGCTTACCGAGCCGCCGTTTACACGCCGGGATCTGCCTGACGATGTGCGGGTGAGCGAGGTGAAACTGGCCGAGGGCGTGGCCTTTTACGGCAGTCTGTCAGGTCGGAGCGATAAACCGGACAGCCCTGCTTCATCGCAAGCGGACAGCCAGGCAGGCGACAAGGCCGCGGGCGAGCAGCCACCGCTTGGCAGCGTGGTGCTGATGAGCGACGGCATGCTCACCTTGGCGGATGTGAACCTGCACTCGTCCTCGGGCGATGTGCATATCGAGCTGCGGCCGGGGCCGGGCGGCATTCATCTTACGGAGCCCGGGTCCTGATGGCTGCAACATCCGGAAGCCGCGGATTCACGCTGCTCGAGGTGATGGTGGCGCTGGCCATTGCCGCCACCGCGCTGGTGGTACTGATCGGACGGGTCGGGAGTTCGGCCGATATCCAGCATGATCTTTCCCTGCATGCCGAGGCGGTGGGGGTGGCGGTCAATGAACTTGAGCGCATCGCGATGCAGGGCGCCCCGGCCTCGGATGTCAGCGGCGAGACAGAGATGGCCAGCGGCGTGTTCAGCTGGAAAAGCACGCAGACGGCCACATTGGATTCACATTTTGTTCGCCAGGACATGACCGTGACCGATCCGGATGGCGGCACGGTGAGCCTTTTCCTCTACCGGAGCCTGCCTTGATGCGCGGCGGAAACGAGCCGGGCTTCACGCTGCTGGAAATGCTGGTGGCGCTGGCCGTATTCGCGCTGATTGCATCGGTGTGTTACGCGGCACTGGTGCCTGCCGGGGAAGGCTTCCGTATGCTCAAGGCACAGCGCGATGTGCTCGAATCCTCCTACCAGATGGACCGGAGATTGCGCATGGATACCGCCTACATCATGCAATCGGCCGACCGTTCGCTGATAACGCTGGAGATCAACCACGACCAGCGCGGCGCCGATGCCTTCGATACCCTGACTCTGCTGGTTGCCGATGGTGAATCGGTCGCCCCGCAGCAGGTGCACTACGCCATCGATGAAGAAAGCGGCATGATTGTGCGCCAGTCGGCCATGGCATGGCTGAAGGAGGCGCAGCCGATTATCTGGAACATGCAGCAGGCTTTCTCCTTCGAGGCGCAGGCGCTCGCTCCCGACGGCCAGTGGGTGGACACCTGGGACAGGAAATCCAATGGCGATGTGTTGCCTTCGGCCATCCGGGTGCGCTGGCGCGCCGGGGAGGGGGTACAGCGGGAGTTGCTCCTTCCATTGCCCATCGGGGCTGCTGCAGGCGTTACGACGGTTGCGGCACCGCTTCCATGATAGGTCCGGAAGATACGCATGCGTCCAGCATGCAAGCGGATCGCGTGCAACCAGCAGGTATGGACCGATCCGGCGAGCGCGGCATCGCGCTGGTCATGGTGCTGGCGCTGCTCGCGCTGGTCGCGGTCTGGGCGGTGCAAAGCGCCGATGAGGACTGGGTATCGCTGCGACGCGCGGAGAATATGCAGCTGGCAGCCAAAACCTGGCTGGGCGTGGAGTCCGGCGAGGCGCTGGCCCTGCGCACGCTTTCGGCCGATGATCCGGCCTATGACTCGCTGGATGAGGAATGGGCCCTGCAAACCCCGGCCTTTCCGGTGGACGACGGCGCGATCGCCGGCAGCATCGAGGATGCCAACCGCTTTCTCAACCTGAACGACCTGCTGGATCCGAACGGCAAAGCCCAGCCCGATGTCGTGATGCTGGTCAGGCGCCTGTTTGCGCGCCTGGCAATCGACAGCCGGCTGGTCGATGCGCTGGTCGACTGGATGGATGCAGACCAGCAGCCCTATGGCAGTGGCGGGGCGGAGCAGAGTGCTTACCTGAACCGGCCGTATGACATCAAAAACGCGCCGCTGGACAGCCTGAACGAGGTGCTTCTGGTGAAGGGCTTTGACGTGGAGATATTGCACAAGTTGCGCACAGTGGCTATGGCGCGTCCGTCCAAGGGGCTTACCCCGCTGAATATCAATACCGCGTCGGCGGATGTGCTGCTAAGCTTGGCCGAGAACATTCCGCAAGGGGAAGTGGAGGCCATGATCTCAGCGCGCGAGAGCGCTCCCTACAAATCCATCGCCGAAGTCACGGCAGGCGGCCTGAACGGCTGGGTATCGCGCGTCAAGCCGGGCTGGCTGACGGTGAAAAGCGATGCCTTCCGGGTGCGCGTCGAGGCGCGCTTTGCGCGCGCGCGCTGGGCCGAGGAGGTGCTGCTGGGGCGTCGGGGTGATGGCTTCCAGGTGATGGCGCGGCGCAAGGTGGCTGGCCTGTGAAGACGATCCGTTTGCAGGAGCCGGTATGCCGCTGATTGCAGGAATCGACGGCAAGCGCCTGGAAATCCATGACGAGACCGGCGAGCGCCGGTTTGTCTTCGAGCCGCCGAGGCAAGCGGATGAACTGCCTGAAGCTGTTGATACAGGGCCCCTTGATGCTGAAGCCGTGGAAGTACAGTCGGACGAAAATCAGGACGCTTTTCCATCATCAGATACACCGCGAAGCGACGATTCGGAAACATTGTCCGCTTTTGCCCTGTGTCGTGTCGATGCGCCGATGACGGCCTGCCTGTTGCCAGCTGAACGCCTGTTGCAGCGGCCTTTTTCCCTGCCGTTCGAGCATCCCCGGTTTATTGATGCCAACACGCTGGCACAGGAACTGGCCGACCAGGCCGGCGCGGAAGAAGAAGACTGGTGGTTGAGCTGGCAGGCAGAACGCGCGGCGGATGGTGTGCGCGGCCTGGTGTTTGCGCTGCCCATGGATCTGAAACAGGAACTGACGGCCGCTGCGGTCAGCACTTCCTGCCCCTACATCGGGCCGGATATCGCCGTGCGCTTGTCGGCCTGTTTGGTTTTGCAGGAGGGTGCCGGAGCGCATTCCGCGGCTGTACTCGATGCCGATGCCGATGGATTGATGCTCGGCGTGAAGGTAGCCGGCGTGTGGCGCGGCATGCGCCGATTGAATTGCGCAGCCGGACGCAGCATGCAAAGCCTTGCGCATGAAGCGCTGGCCAGCCTCAAGGCGATGGGCTTCGATGCGGCAACGATGCCGCTTCACGGGCGCCTGGATACGGCCTGGAAGCAGGCCTTCGATGCCCTTGCCGGGGGCATGGGCGGTGAATCCGCCTTCGATTGGCAGGTGGTGCTTGCTGACGCTGAATCATCCCTTGCCGGCCGGCTTGCTGCCAACGCCATGGCCTTTGGTCGCCTTGGCGGTGACGCCCCGCTCAATTTCCGGCATGGCGCATGGGCGCTGCAAACCGACTGGAGCAAGCGCATCGGGCCCTGGCGGCGCAGCGCGGCACTGCTTGCAGGGCTTGTTCTGCTCGCTATCGGTCATGATGCCTGGCAGTTACAGCGGCTTGAGAGTCGCGAGCAGGCGACGCGCGCCGCCATTGAGCAGGCCTTTCACCGGGCTCTTCCGGGCGTGGCCATGATCGATCCGATGTTGCAGCTGCGGCAGGCAGCCGGAGGCGGGGCCTCCGGGGATGCCTGGAAGTTCATTCGCGAGCTCGAGGCGATTACGCAGCTGGGCAAGCAGGAGAGCAATTTCAAGCCGCAAAACATCGCCTATGCTGACGGCGAGGTGCTGCTCGGCGGCATGGTGCCGGATTTTGCGGCAGCGAATCGTATCCGGGATGCACTGGCCTCGATTCTCGGGCGCAAGGTTGACCTGTTGGATACAGATCTGAACGACAAGCAGGTCCGCATTCGCCTGCGCTGGTCATCGTGAAGGCGCTGCTGAGCAATATCGGCGGACCGCTGGACAGGCTCTGGCGGGAGCATGCCCTGCCTTACTATCGGCAATTGCAGGAACGCGAGCGGCGGATAGTGCTGTCGGCCGGCCTGCTGTTGCCGGTGCTTATCGTGATCTTCGGCTTCTGGCTGCCGCTACGCGATGATGCTGCGGCCATCCGCGCATCCCTTCCCGAGATGCAGGCCCAACTGGCCGAGGCCCGGCTGCTGGCCGATAAGGTTGCAACGGGCGGGGGTGCCCAAGACGCGCCTGCCGATTTGCTCAGCGGGGTTGATGCCGCCGCGCGTAGCAGCCAGATCCGCCAGTTTATTACCCGCATCAAGCCTCAACCCGGCCTGCAGGGGCAGCGCGTGCTGGTGCAGCTGCGCAAGGTGCCCTATGACGGGATGGTTCGCTTCCTTGGCGCCATGGCGGGGCAGGGCGCCGCGACCGAGCGGGCCAAGCTCAGCGATGTCGGGGCAAACGGGCTGGTGGATGTGGACATCACCTTTTCGACGCCATGATGTGCTATCCTAGACAGCAATAAAATCCAGCGAGGCAAAGACCATGGCAAATGAAGGATATCACGAACCCATCGGAGAACTGAGTGATGAAACCCGCGATATGCATCGGGCAATCACCTCGCTGATGGAAGAGCTGGAGGCTGTGGACTGGTACAATCAACGAGTCGATGCCTGCAAGGATGCGGAGCTCAAGGCCATCCTGGCGCACAACCGGGACGAGGAGAAAGAGCATGCCTCGATGCTGCTCGAATGGATTCGCCGGCGTGATCCGTCCTTCGATAAAGAGCTGAAGGACTACCTTTTCAGCGACAAGCCGATCGCACACGGCTAGGCCTTTTCTCTCCCCGGAAGCCGGATGTCCGTAACGCAGGACTGCCGGTCATGATAATCAATCTTGTAGTGGACGATTGTTTTTCCGCTTGTGCCACAGAACTCCAATCAACATGAAGCCAAGCTCGGAAATGCCCGTAAGACTTGACATATTTATCGCAAAAGCGTAACAAGGCATGTTCCGAAACAAGGGGACGCTGATGCGCATGCAAAAGCAGCTTGATGAGGCTCGGCCGGAAGGCGGGCAATGACTGAGGGAAACACGGTGAAGAAGCCGGCCAGTGAACCGGTCCGCCCGCGCATCTGGGCGCTGGGTGGCGGCAAGGGCGGCGTCGGCAAGAGCTTTATCTCGGCCAGCATGGGTGTGGCGCTGGCCAAGGCCGGCAAGCGCGTGGTGCTGGTTGATCTCGACCTTGGCGGGGCCAACCTGCACACCAGTCTCGGCATCAGCAACAGCCAGTATACGCTTTCCGATTACCTAAGCGGCAGGTTGGCCGATATCAATCAGGTGGCCGAGGAGACGGGTGTTGAGCGGTTGCGTCTGATCAACGGCGCCGGTGATTCGTTGAGCATTGCCAATATCCAGTTTTTCCAGAAGGCCAAGCTGTTGCGCAACCTTCCCAAGCTCGATGCCGATTACGTGATTCTGGATCTCGGAGCGGGTACCTCGTTCAACACCCTGGATTTCTTCATCGAGGCCGATCACGGGCTGGTGTCGGTCACGCCGGATCCGGGCTCGGTGGAGAATACCTACCGCTTTCTCAAGTGCGTGCTGATCCGCCGCCTGCGCGATGTGCCGAAGCAGGCCCGTGAGGGTGTGCAGCAGATGCTCAGCCGTCGAAAGGGGCAGGGCGGCAAGGCCGGTTCGCTGGCTGATTTTGTTGATGATATGGCACATGAACGACCAGCCGTGGCCGAAACATTGCGCAGCGAGCTGGATGCCATGAAGCTGCACATTATCGTCAACCAGGTGTTGGAACCGGGCGACACCGAGCTTGGCCGCTCAATGCAAATGGTGTGCAACCGCTACTTCGGCACGCATATCAGTTACCTCGGTTTCCTGCACCACGACAAGATGGTGCTCAAGGCACTGCAACAACGCCGCGCTTTTCTTTCCACCTTTCCGCAATCCCGCCTGGCCATCCATATCGACACCATGGTTGCATCCCTGATGGCGCAGGAGGAGGCCGACCAGGCCGACACGGATTCAGTGGACGATGACTATCCGGCAGGAACTGACGGGAATGAACGATGAACGATTACTATTCGCTGCTGCGTATTTCTCCGCAGGCCAGCAAGCTCGATATCATTAATGCCTACCGTCACGCCAAGCTAACCTATCGCAAGGACTCTCTGGCGGTGTATTCGCTGTACAGTGAGGAAGAACTCGCCCAGGTCAGGGAGGAGGTCGAGCAGGCCTATGCCGTGCTCTCCGATCGCGAAAAGCGGCGCGCCTATGACGCCGAGCATGGCTTTGCTCCGGATTCGATTGCCAGCCCGGAGGTTGCCGGCGGAGAGATGGAAGAACCCAGGCTTGATGAGTCGGATGATTTCGCCGGAGATGCGTCCGGTGGTGAGGAAGCGGGGCAGGACCTGCAATGGGGTGATAACGTGGTGCGACTGCATCGCCGCAAGCAGCGCGATTACGACCCGGATCTCGAGCGCCAAATCCAGACGGCCGAGGTATTTACCGGCAGTCTGCTACGCGAGGTGCGCGAGTACCGCGGTGTGGCATTGCAGGATGTAGCCGAGCATACGCGCATTTCCATCACTTACCTGAAGGCCATCGAGAATGAGGATGTGGCCGAACTGCCGGCCAGGGCATACCTCAAAGGTTATGTCGGCCAGTATGCGGCCGAGATCGATCTGGAGCCGCATCGTGTCGTGCAGGGCTATCCCCCCCTGTCGGACAAGCAGCCGGTTCCCTGAAACAGGCCCGCGCTCTGCGGGCGCGTGATATCAACCCTGATCCGGTTTGACGCTATGGCTGGCGCCGCAGAAGCGGCAGGACACGGTGATCAGGCCATGCTCGTCTTTCAACGCTTCCACCGCCGCAGCAGACATGCCGGCCAGCGCGCTCGCCATGCTTTGTCCGTCGCAATCGCAGTGCCAGCGGTAGGTATCCCTGCCGACAATCTGCATGCCCAGTGGCTCGAAGGCTTGCAGGATGTCTTCGGGTTTGCCGTCCAGGGCATCATTCGGGATGGCAGCCATGGCCTCCACGGCCTTGAACCATGCAGCCTCGTTGCTGCCCGGCATGGCTTCGATGAACAGCCCGGTATCGTGATGCAAGATGACATCGGCGCGAATCTGGACCGACTGGTTCATGTAATCGACCAGTATATCGGCCAGAAACTCCGAGGTGGACTGCACGGTGGACACATACGGCTGACCGAATCCCGGGTCTCGCACCGTGGAGATGGTCACCGGGCTGCCCAGCCAGCTGGTCGGCGAAGCGCTGCTTCCCTGTGTGCTGATGCCTTCATTCCAGTCCACATAGCCGCGCACGTTGCCACTTTTGGTTTCGGCCAGAATGCGGGTGATCGGCCCCTGCGGGCCGTCCAGTTGCAGCACCTGCCGCACGCCGCCCTTGCTGATCGAGAGCAGCAGTATGGAGGCGATCAGGGTCTGCCCGAACAGCTCGCCCGGAGCATGCTTGTTATCATCGACCAGTCCATGTGCGCGGCAGGCATCGGCGCGTAGCCGGCTGCCGCGGATAATGGCCCCGCGGGTCTGCGCCGCGGGCAACAGAAAGCGGATCAGTTCATCGCTTGCCTGCGTCGGATTGTTCGGATCGATCTGGTCCATGGCTGCCCTCGTCACATCATCTGCCTTTGCAGCCATGCATGTACCTCGTGCAGCGAGCCGAAGCAGCGCGCCGCACCATCCTCGCCCAGTTCCTGGGCAGTGAACGAATGGGTCAGCCCGACCGGCAGTATGCCCGCCCGTTTGGCGGCTTTCATATCCGCGGGCCCGTCGCCGACCATCACGCATACGTTGGCATCGATGCCCAGCGCCTCGCAGGCGAGGAACATGGTGTGCGGGTCGGGTTTCTGGCGGCGACCCTGCTGAAGGCCGATGACTGCTCCGAGCTTGTTCTCCCAGCCAAGGAAGGCCAGTTGCTTGTCAGCCCGCACCTGGCTTTTGCTGGTGACGATGGCGCTGGCAATGCCGCGTTCGGTCAGCCAGTCGAGCAGTTCGAGCGCGCCCGGAAGGGGATGCACATCGAACAGGTATTCGTCGTGATATTCCAGAAAACGAGCCGATGCGGCCTCGCGATGATCGCCGAACAGCGAAAGCATGCTGCATTCGCCACGCCCTGTGTGCCGGCGCACTTCATCATCGGTCATCTGAGGAAGACTGAAATCTCCGAGCGTGCGGTTCAGGGCGGTGATGATCGGACGGAAGGCATCGACCAGCGTGCCGTCCATATCCAGCAATACGGCGCGAATCGCTCTGTCAGCCATGGCTTGGCGAGAACCGGGTGGTGTCAGGCGGCACGCAGCGCGTCCATGGCCTCGAGCATCAGGCCGCGCAGCTTGCTGGTGTTCGGGCCGGGCTTGCCGCTGCCGACAGGTGCATCGTTCATCATGCATACCGGCAGCACGGCATTGGTCGTGCTGGTCAACATGGTTTCGGTGAGTCCTGCCTCGCCCAGCTTCCACGGCCGCTCCTGTACCTCGATGCCGGCTTCGTCTGCGATGCGGATCAGCATCTTGCGGGTGATGCCGCCGAGCACCTGGTGATCCAGCGGATGGGTAACCAGGGCGCCGTTGATGACCGCGAAGATGTTGGTTGAGCAACCCTCGAGCACATGTCCGTCGGCATCCAGCCAGAATGCTTCATCGGCATGCCGGCGGTTGGCTTCCTGTTTGCCCATCACGCTCGCCAGCAGGGCGATGGACTTGATTTCGCAGTGCTTCCAGCGGAAGTCGGCCAGCGTGATGGCGCGCGCGCCGTTGGCCAGCTTGGCTTCGGAAGGCCGGGGCAGTTCGCCGGAGGTGATAACCAGCGTTGGAATCAGGTTGTCGGGCGCAAGATGGGCACGCGGCGCCACGCCGCGGGTTACCTGGATGTATACCATGGCATCGGCAAACGGGTTACGGCTCCAGGTTTCCTGCACCAGTTCTTCCAGCCGCTGCAGCGAGCAGGGCAGGGTGATATCGATGGCGCTGCAGGATTGTTCGAGACGCTCAAGGTGTGGTTGCATGTCGAGGAAGTGCCCGTTGAAGCAGGCCACCACTTCATACACGCCGTCGGCGAACTGGAAGCCGCGATCCTCGATATGCACCATGGCCGATTCCATCGGCACGAAATGCCCGTTGACGTAGGCGGTCGTCATTGCGCGGCAGCAGAGTTGCCTGCCATGCCAGCTGCGCTGTCTGCGGGATTCTCTTCGGTGGCACCCATTTCGGAGGCTTCGTCAGCGGCTTCCTGGCTGGCCCACCACATGCGAACGGCATCCCATTGACGGCCGAGCCACGATGCCTCGGCCACGGCGCGGCGGGCCTGCATCGGAATCGAAGCAAGCACTTCCTCACCGTTTCTGTCCTTCATCACTGCATCGATGGTGCCGACCTGCTGGCCTTCCCTGATCGGTGCAACCAGCGGGGCGGGGTAGCGCAGGCGGAAGGAAACCGCCGATTCGTTGCCCTTCGGCACGGTGATCCACACCGGCTTGGAGGGCAGCAGCCATACATGATCCTCGGCGCCCTGGAATACCTCGACCTTGCGACGGATGTCACGCTCGGTCGGGCGCAGGGTTACGAAGTTACGGAAGCCGAACTTCAGCAGTACGCGCGACTGGCTGACACGCATTCCATCCGAAGCGGTGCCGAACACGGCCGAAACCAATCTGGAGCGTTCCTGTGCCGCCGAAGCGACCAGGCAATAGCCGGCCTCCTCCGTATGGCCGGTCTTGATGCCGTCCGCACCCGGCAGGGTCCACAGCAGGCGGTTGCGGTTCGGCTGGGTGGTTCCACCGAACGTATAGCTGCGCTCGCTGAAGATTTCATAGTAATTGGGGAAGTCGCGCCACAGGCGGGTGCCGAGCAAGGCCATATCGTAGGCGGTACTGTAGTGGTTCTCGTCCGGGAAGCCGGTGGCATTGACGAAATGCGTATCCTTCATGCCCAGCTCCGTTGCCTTGCGATTCATGCGCTGGGCAAAGGCATCCTCGCTGCCGGCCACATGCTCGGCCAGTGCGATGCAGGCATCATTGCCGGAAAGCGTGGCGATGCCGTGCAGCAGTTCTTCCACGCTAGGATGCAGGCGCGGCTCCAGAAACATCGTGCTGCCGCCGATTTTCCAGGCCTTTTCGCTCACCGACACCTTTTCGTCCAGCTTCAGGCGCCCGAGCTTGATATCCTCGAAGGCGAGATACAGGGTCATCATCTTGGTCAGGCTGGCCATCGGCAGTTTTTCATGCGCGTTATTTTTCACCAGCACCTGACCCGAGCGCGCGTCCAGCAGTACCCACGATTTGGCATCGACATTCGGGCTCTTCGGCCATGACGCGGCCTGTACCTCCCCGATGTTGATCATGATCAGGCACATCAATGCTGCGCCTAGCAAACGCACTACCATTGCCATTCCTCCTTGGATGTATTGTCGGGAGATGTCTCCCATTGATGGATTTCGTTGAGCGCTGGAGGCTGCACGCAAAGGCGGTAGGCATGCAACATCATTCTTGGGTGAGCTTTTCCCCCGTAACGCGTATCGCCCAGGATCGGACAACCTTCGGCGGCCAGGTGAACACGTAACTGATGACTGCGTCCCGTGTGTGGCTCCAGCTCCAGCAGTGCGCGATTGCCGCGTCGCATCACCGCCCTGGCCGATGTATCACAGGCCCGTCCATCCGGATCGGGCATGTAGCAGCCGTTCCTGTTGCGTCTGGCGCCAATGGCGAGCCGGATGCGTTTTTCCTCCCATGCCGGCGCCGGTTCGACCACCGCCAGATAGGTTTTCTGCACACACTTCGTCCACATCGACTGGATATGATCGAGCTGTTTTGGCGAGCTGCACAGCAGCATGAGACCGGAGGTGTCGCGGTCCAGTCGATGCACCGGGCGCAGCAGCTTTGCCTTTTCCCCTGCCAGCCCCATCCAGGCCGCGATCTCCGCCGGCAGCGTGCCTTTCGAGCGGTGCAGTGCTTCCTGCGAGTATTGGCCCGGGCGTTTGTGAATCAGGACCAGCCCGTTCTCGCGCCAGAGAACCTGTGATGCAGAGAATGGAACGAGCTTTTCATGCTCCAGGGTGACAATGCGGATGCGCTCACCGCCGGAAAGCGTCAGGCCGGCCTTTCGGCAGCGCCGCTTGTTCACATACACACCCCCGTCATCAATGGCTGTGCGGATGCGTCGTTTCGACAGATCCAGACGCTCGGCCAGCGCGTTGTCCAGCCGCTTGCCGGCATCATCGGCGTGCAGTGTGAGTTTGTCGTCCCTGAAGGATGCGCTCATGCCAGCGCAGCCAGCACCTCATCGGCGTTGCGGCAGTAGCGCAGCAGGTCGAAGGCCTCGTCCACCGACCAGATCAGGCTTTCTCGCATCGGTTCGAGCAGTGGCTCCCAGCCTTCGCCGTATACGATCAGCGGGCGCTTTTCGAGTACGCCGATGGCCTGCAGGTCCCAGCTCATGGCCAGCTCGGCCAGCGTACCCAGGCCACCGGGTAGCACCAGGTAGGCATCGGTCTGTTCGATCAGCACCTGCATGCGGTCGAAGAAGTTGTGGGCGCGGGTCTCCTCGCTCAGCTGATTGCCCGGCGGGGTCGGAAAGCGCTCCAGCGTAACGCCGCGGACATGCCCGCCACCGGCCCGAATGCCCCGGCATATGGCGGCCATCATGCCCTGGTGCCCGCCGGTCACGCCGTCCCAGCCGGCTTCGCCCAACGCCTTGCCCAGCGCCTCGACATCTGCGAAGCGCGGGTCTGATTCCGGCAGCCTGGATGAGCCGAAGGCGGTGATACGGCGGCGCGGGCTCATATGCCGGACCGGGCAGGGTTATTCGATGACAACGATGGCATTGCGGTAACCCTGCTCCTCAAGCTGCAGCACATTGCGTTCGATGTTGCGCACATCCGAATACGGGCCGATACGCACGCGATACAGGCGGCGCATATTGTTCATGAACGGTTGTATGCGCACCGAGGGATAATTGCCTGCCAGTGTGCTACGCAGGCGATCGGCGTTCAGCGAACTGCTGAAGGCACCGAGCTGGATATACATGCCCGGCACCGGTTTCTCGTTGGCGACTCTCAGGGTGTCGGGCGCAGGTTCGACGGGTGGCGGAGCAGCAGGCGCGAGGATGGGGGCGGGTGTTGGGGAGGCAGGCCTGCTCGAGGCATAGCTGTTGCTACCCTCCAGCGCCTGTACGCGCACCCTTGCCGTACCCTGCTTGTCGTAGCCCAGTGTATGGGCTGCGGCATAGGAAAGGTCGATGATGCGACTTTTCACGAACGGGCCGCGATCATTGACGCGCACCACGATTGAGCGTCCGTTCTCCAGGTTGGTCACGCGCACCATGGTTGGCAGGGGCAGGGTTTTGTGCGCTGCGGACATGGCATGCATGTCGTAGTGCTCGCCGTTGGCGGTCAGCTTGCCGTGAAAATCACGTCCGTACCACGAGCCGACACCCGAGCGGTCGTAGCCGGCCGCGGATTGCAGCGGGTAATAGGTGTTGCCGGCGATGGTGTAGGGCTTGCCGGTCTTGCGGTAGCCGCCCTTACCGGATGGAAGACTGGACTTGCCGTAGGCACCCGAACCGTGGGAGTAGCGACTCACGCCGCTCGTGCAGGCGCCGAGCGCCAGCGCGGTTACGGCAATCAGCAGCAGGCTGGCAAGCGATGGCTTCAGAGCTCTGTCTTGCACAGCGCGCACCCGAGCCGGTCGGCCAGTTCGGTGATGGCCATGGCGTAGTTGTAGGAGCGGTTCCAGCGGGTGATGACATAGAAGTTGTAATGCACCAGCGCAAGCTTCTTTCCGTGCCGGGTCTGCATTTCGATGATGGTTACCTTGTCGTCGCTGCTCCAGGCATCCGGCAACTGGGGCAGATATTTGGCGAAATCCGCCACGGTTTTCCAGTCTTTAAGTCCCTTCTCGGCCTGTGCCCTGAGTGTATGCGGCTGCTTTGCGCTGGGTCCCGGAAGCCATAAGGCGACCGGTTTGCCGGCTGTCCAGTGGTGCTCATGAAAGTAGTTGCCGACACTGGCTATGATGTCGGCCGGCGAATCCCACACGTTGCGCTTGCCGTCACCGTCGGCATCGACGGCAAAATGACGGTAGGAGGACGGAATGAACTGGGTGGTGCCGAAGGCCCCGGCATAGGAGCCGAGCGGTTCCTCAGGCCTGAGCTTCTCTTCCTGACAGAGCAGAAGGAAATGCCCCAGTTCGGAGCGGAAGAAGCCGGCCCGACGCGGGTAGCCGGCGGCCAGCGTGTAAAGTGCGCCGAGTACGCTGTCCCTGCCGCGGTTCACGCCGTAATGCGTTTCCATGCCGAGGATGGCCGCGATGATTTCCCGCTCAACCCCGTACTGCTGCTCAACGCGGGCGAACAGCTCGCGATGCTTGAGCAGGTAGGCCTTGCCGAGACCTTCCAGCCGGTCATTGACGAACAGGGGACGATACTCGGCATACGGCCTCGATTCGTAAGGGGTCTGCATGCGACGGATGATGCCGGGCGAGAATTCGGCATGATCGAGCGCTGATTTTATGTCCTTCAGCGGAAGCCTGAACTCGCCGGCCAGTTTGACCGCCAGTTCGTCCTTGCTGATGAACGGGGTGATATGCGCTTTCGGGGTTCCGCCCATGGCCAGCAGTTGCGACGGTATGGCGAGCAGGGCGAGCAGGGCGAACGAGGCGGTCAGGCCGAGCAGCAGGCGGCGACGGGAAGCGTCGCTCGGTGCGGGGCATGCTCTATCCATGCCGCTGTGTTGCGGATGCTTAATCTCTGACATAAGTAAGACCTTGTGTTTGTAACGCTATGCGGAAAGGCGTGAAACGATTAAAAAACAAATTCGCGTTTCTGCGGCAATCCTTCGATATTCCGGAGCAGGGTTTCGATGATCTCGTTGCGTTGCGGCATGTTGCTGTCCGGGCTCTTCATGCACACCAGCTTGACCACCGGGTTGCTGCCCACGAAGGCCACCAGCTTGCCGTCGTCAGTCAGCATGTTCAGGAATGTCTGCGGGACTTCTTCGATGGCTGCGCCGATAACAATCGCATCGAACTTGCCCAGGGCCGCCAGCACGGATTCATCCATGCCGTTGGCGCACTGCACGCTGGCGTTGTTGATGCCGTGCGCGGCTAGATTTTTCTGTGCCATGTCGGCCAGCTTCTCGTGCAGTTCGAGAGAAACCACCTCGGCCGCATGCATGGCCAGAAGGGTGGTCAGAAATCCGACGCCACTGCCGATTTCCAGCACGCGTTCAGTGCCCTGAAGGTTCAGAGCCAGCATGATATTGGCCTCCTGCAGCGGGCTGAGCATTTCCTGGTCGCAGGGAAGGGGGACGCGCCCCTCCATGTAGGCAAGGCTTTTGACATCGTCGCCGAGGAAGGATTCGCGCGGCATGCTTTCGAGTGTTTCGAGCAGGTCCGGATCAAGAATCTTGCAGCAGCGGATCTGGTATTCCACCATATTGTGACGAGCGGTTTCAAAATCAATCGTAGTCATAACACGTGTCTCCCGAAATTCGGCGATAGGATGCAACACGGCGGGTTCGTTGACAAGGTGCGGTGTTCTCCTAGGCTTCGCCGTTGTGGATGATTCCGGGGGTCTGTGATGACGTATTTCAACAAGCTATGGGCAGTTGCCGTGACGGCGCTTCTGCTGCCGAACGCGGCGCAGGCCGAGGACCTGTATTTCGATCCTTATGTGGGTGCCGGCCTCGGTCAGTTTCAGCTGAGCACCGGCAACAACAGCGCCACCGTGCCGGGTGGTTTTGTATTGCTCGGCGCAGAGGTTCACCCGTACGTTGCGCCGGAAATCAGGGTTGGTAAGGCCAACAAGGGAACCACCACCGGCTATTCCAGCGTGGCACTGGACTGGTTCGCATCCTACCTGCTGCGTCTGCAGGCGCCGGTGAGCGAGGATACCATGCTGTATGGTCTGGTTGGCGGCACGACCATGCGCACGGCCCTGACCCCGACCGCCGGCACCAAGATCAGCGATACCTCGACCACCTTCAGCTTCGGTCTGGGTATTGATTACCGTCCGATGCGCAATGTGTCCGTGGCCGCGGAATGGGTGCGCTATGGCAGGGGCTACAAGGCAGCCAGTACGCGTGGCCTGAACGTGACCGGTATTTCGGGACTGCTGAAGTATTCGTTCTAACGAAATGATTCGTTCTGACTGAGGCAGGGGTCGCAGGGTCCTGCTGCAGTACCATGCATCAGGAGAATTCTACATGACATTTTATACAGGCAGGCGGCTTACCTTCGGGCTGTGTCTGCTGTTTGCCATGCTGGCTCCTGTGACCGGCAGCGCCGATGAGCGCGGGCTGCTCTGGTGGTCCGATGACCTGAGCGGGATGCGTGAGAGCATCGCCGCGCAGGGCCTGAGTATGGAAGTGGCCTATATCGGTGAGTTCGTGCGCAACCTTGATCCCGGGCTGGTGAGTCCGCGCAAGGAAACCATCTATCAGGACAATCTGGACCTCATCGCCACCCTCGATACGGAGCAGGCCGGCATGTGGTCCGGCGGCACCTTCTTTGTCTACGGACTGTTCAATCATGGCGGTTTTCCGTCGGCCTCGCTGATCGGCGATTTGCAGGCTGCCAGTAATATCGAGGCGGCCCGCAACCAGTTTATCCTGCATCAGGCATGGTACGAGCATGACTTCTCCGACGGGGCGGTTTCGTTGCTGGCCGGACTGCATGACCTGAATGCCGATTTTTACGGCTCCGAGTATGGCGCCCTGTTTATCAATTCGTCCTTCGGAATTGGCCCCGAAGTATCCGGCAATGTGCCGACCTCCCTGTTTCCCCAGGCAGCGTGGGGCTTGCGCGCAAGGGTTTCGCCGGATGAGCGCTGGTATGTGCTGGCCGCTGTTTATGATGGTGACCCGGCCACGCGCAGCATGTCCGGGGTCCAGGGCTATATGTCTATCTTCGAGGCGGGGCTGACGCCGGGCGAGGGCAACAGCTACAAGGCCGGTATCTGGCATCACTCGGCCGACAGGACCGTGGCCGGACAGACTTTCGGTAGCGATTACGGGGTGTACGGGCTGGCCGATCAGGGGTTGCTGAGCCTGCCGGGCGGCGGCGAACTGGGTGGATTCCTGCAGCTCGGGTGGGTGCCGAAGCAGCGCAACGACATTACCCGCTACCTGGGCGCGGGCCTGCATCTTTCCGGCCTGCCGCTGCGCGCCGGGGATGAACTCGGCCTGGCTGTGGGCAATGCCTACACGCGGAGTGGTACCGAGCACGCCATCGAGTTGACCTGGCGGGCGCCGCTGCTGGCAGGGGTGACCGTGCAGCCATCGATGCAGTGGATTATGAATCCCGGTGGCAATGCCGCTGCGGGCACCATGCGCGTGGCCCTGCTGCGTTTCGAGTTGGTGCTGTAGCGTCGATATCGACAAAGGGTGCCGGGCGCTGTGTTAGTCGCTAGTCTCGGCGCCAGCAAAACCATGTCAGGCCAGAGGGCTATCGGAGGTCACATCTTGAAACCCATCATCACAACGTATGTCGCGCATTCCAGGTTGTGGGCGTCTTTTTGCATGCTGCTTCTGCTTGCAGGTTGCCTGACCCAGGCCAACCAGCAGCAGGAAGCCTCACAGATTGCAAAGCAGATGCATGCAGCCATGCAGGCAAAGGACTGGGATGCAGCCATGGGACTGTACGGCAAGGAATTCTTCAAAGGCCACAGCCGCGAGAGCTGGAAGGGCAAGCTGGCCGCCATGCCGACGCGTTTCGGCGAGCTGCGCGAGATCACCGAGTCCTTCGCCCAGAAAGACCCGCGTTTCGGCGGTGATTTCTACATCTACGGCTTCAAGCTGACCTATGAACGCGGCGTGGTGAAGGAAACCCTGACCATTTTCAAGAAAAACGAGTCGGACAAGCTGGTGGTGACCGGCCAGCTCTTCAAGCACAAGGATGATGTGTTGTGATGCGCTTGCTTCCGGTTCTGCTTGTTACCCTGTTTCTGTCGGCCTGCTCGGCCATGGAAGATCCGCTGGATGAAGGCTTGCTGACACGTCTGGACGGAGCCTGGCAGCAGGTGGGTGGCAACACCACGGTGAGCTTCTACCAACAGGACGCCACGGTGAAGCTGAGCATGCCTGACGAGAAGCCGCCGGTTCGCCTGCTGACCTCGCTGGAGAACAACAAGGATCACGGCATTGGTTTTTCGATCGGCGACCGTTGGGGCGGTCCGGTGTATGTCGAACTCGCCGATGATGGCGCCAGCCTGACCCTGAAATTTCCGCCGAGCGACCCGCGCCTGGACGACGGGCCGGTGCTGCGCTTCACGCGCGCCCGCTGATCCACTCGCCAGGGGCTCATCAGGCAGTGGGTTCGCATTCACATCCAGGCCACGCCGGTCATTCAGGTGACCACGGGTATGAAGGCCACCACCATCATCACGATCATCATGGGCACACCCCGCTCAATGCCGCGCTCCTCCTTACCCTGCTGTTTGCCGTTATCGAGGCGCTGGGCGGCTGGATCTCCGGTTCGCTGGCGCTGCTTGCCGATGCGGTACACATGCTCTCCGATGTCGGTGCGCTGGCACTGGCGGCGATCGCGCAACGCATAGCCGCGCGCCCGGCGCATGCCGGTATGACCTACGGGTACGGTCGGGCCAGGGTGCTGGCTGCGCAGGCCAACGGTCTGGCGCTGCTGTTCGTGGCCTGCTGGATCGTATGGGTGGCCATCGAGCGTTTGCAATCGCCGCCGCAGGTTCACGGTGGATTGATGCTGGGCGTGGCGCTGGCGGGCTTGGTGGTGAATGTGGTGATCCTGCGATGGTTGCACGGCGGGCACGATATCAATACGCGCGCCGCCTACTGGCATGTCCTGGGCGACCTGCTCGGATCGGTGGCAGCTGTGGTGGCCGGCGCGATCATCGTATGGACCGGATGGATGCCGATCGATCCGCTGCTGTCCTTCGTGGTGGCGGCGATTCTTGTCTGGGGCGGATGGCGGCTGGTGCGCGATACCACGATGCAGTTGATGGAAGGCGCACCGCCGGATATCGATATGCAGCAGGTGGAGCGCAGCATGCTCGATACCGACGGCGTGGACGGGGTGCATCATGTGCATCTCTGGATGCTCCCGGACGGGCGCTCCGCACTGTCCGCACATGTGCAGGTCGGTTCGATGCGGGACTGGTCGGTGTTGCTGCCGCGCCTGCTTTCGGTATTAAGCGAGGCCGGTATCGCGCATGCCACGCTGCAGCCGGAAGAGGACGAGGGTTGCTGCGATTAGCCGGATCAGTGGCTCATGCATACTATCAGGGATACGTAGTCTTTTGGTTGGCGCGCGTGTCTGACGGAGGCCGGAAGCATGCCTGAATTGCCCGAAGTCGAGACCGTGCGTCGCGGCCTTTTTCCGCATATGGCCGATCGGCGAATCGAGTCCGTGCAATGCTTCAGAGCCGACCTGCGATTTGCTTTGCCCGACATGTCCGTACTGCACGGGCGCTTGTGCAGGGGGGTGACGCGGCGCGGCAAATACCTGCTGTTTGATTTCGACGACTTGCTGCTGGTCTGGCATCTGGGCATGACCGGTCGATTCCATGTGTTGCCGGCTGGCACGCCGATGCAATCGCACGAGCATGTACGTCTGTCTCTTTCCGGCGGCGAGTGCCTGTTGTACCGCGATGCCCGACGATTTGGTTATGCCGGGCTGATTCGTTCCGACAGCTGGCAGAATCACCCGTGGTTCGCCCGGCTCGGCCCCGAGCCGCTGGGTGATGACTTCAATGTCGGGCATCTCGCGGCCCGCTGCAAGGGAAAGCGGGGGCCGGTTAAACCGTTCTTGATGAATGCACAGCTGGTTGTCGGGGTGGGCAATATCTATGCCTGCGAGGCGTTGTTTCGCGCCGGCATCCATCCGCAGCGCGCTGCGGGGCGCATATCCGGGCAACGCCTGGGCAGGCTGACCGATGCCGTGCGCGAGGTGCTTGCCGAGGCCATTGATTCGGGCGGCAGCACGATCAGCGATTTTGCGCGTGTGGATGGCAGCCCGGGTTATTTTTCCCACCAGTTCGCGGTCTATGGCCGGGAGGGCGAAGCCTGCCGCTGCGGTGAGAGCATCCGGCGCATCGTGCAGGCCGGTCGCAGCACCTTTTACTGCCCCGGCTGCCAGCGCTGATAGAGGAAAGTCACATTCTTGTGTTAATATAATGAATTGAAAATTAAACGTTTTTTTATTTTTCTAACATTGTCATGTCACAATTAATGCCTAAGGTGCATCCATTACATTCAGACAGGAGCGAAGCTATGTCTACCAAAGCAGTCAAACAGGCCGTTGCCAATTATCTGGCAGCCGTCGAAAAGAAATATGGTGCCGCTGTCCGGGTGAACACCTCGGTCGAGCACCGCGAAGGAACCGACCTGGTCATCAAGCAGGGTAACAAGGCCCCGCAGCTGATCGATCTCGGCACCCTCTACAATCTCACCAATATGCTGCGTGCAGGAACCTGACACCGGCATTACAAGAGTCACATGAATCCCTGGAAGAGGCCGGCGCATGCCGGCCTCTTTTTTGTGCTTGCCCCTGCTATTGGGCGTTTTTTACCGAGTGCATGATGTGTATGATGCGCGGCCCACGGAGGCAATGTGAAACAGCAACTCGAATCATCCCTACAACTGGCTGTCGAGGCCCTGCTCGCCGAGCACGGCGATGAACACGATGCGGCAAGTCTGCCACGCATCGCCCTGAGCCGTCCGAAGGTGCGCGAGCACGGCGATTACGCCTGCAATATTGCCATGCCGCTGGCCGGCAAGCTGGGCAGCAAGCCGCGCGATGTGGCGCAGCGATTGCTGGAACTGGTGCAGTGGCCGACAGCGGTGAGCCGCACGGAGATCGCCGGTCCCGGTTTCATCAACATCCATCTGGAAGAGGCCAGCGAGGCCTCGATCCTGGCGCGTATCCTCAAGCAGGGTCGGGAATACGGACGTGTGACGGATGCCGATGGTCCTTCCGCCTGCGTGGAGTTCGTGTCCGCCAACCCGACCGGACCGATGCATGTCGGGCACGGGCGCGGTGCGGTGGTGGGCGATGCACTGGCCAGCGTGCTGGCGGCGCGCGGCGTGCATGTGTCGCGCGAGTATTATATCAACGATGCCGGTGCGCAGATCGGCAAGCTGGCGGCCTCTATGTGGTTCCGCATGCGTGAGCTGTCCATCGAGGGCTTCGACGAGGAACTGCCCGAGGGCTGCTATCCGGGCGATTATGTGACCGAGGGTGCGAAGCAGATCCTGCAAGAGCATGATTTCGCCTCGCTGGATGCGATGCCGGAAGATGAGCGCGAGACGCTGCTTTCCGGGCTTAGCATCGATTGCATGATGGCCATGATCCGCGACGACCTGGCCGCGCTGGGCATCCGTTTCAACACCTATTTCTCCGAGAGGACCCTGCACGATGCGGGGACGGTGCAGGCGCTGATCGAACAGTTGAAGGCCGATGGCAAGGTGTATCTCGGCACGCTGCCGCCGCCGATGGGCAAGGAGGTGTCGGATTACACGCCGGTCGAACAATGGCTGTTCCGCACCACGGATTATGGCGATGACGTGGACCGCCCGCTGGCCAAGCAGGACGGCACGCCGACCTATTTCGCTGCCGATATCGCCTACCATGCCGACAAGCACAGCCGCGGCTTCGATCGCCAGATCGACGTCTGGGGTGCTGACCACGGCGGCTATGTAAGCCGCGTGCAGGCCGCCATGCAGGCACTGACCGGTAAAAAGCAGCAGCCCGAGGTGGTGCTGGTGCAGATGGTGAATCTGACACGCGACGGCAAGCCCGTGCGCATGTCCAAGCGCGCCGGCACCTTTGTGACCCTGCGCGAGGTAGTGGATGAAGTGGGCAGGGATGCGGTGCGTTTCAACTTCCTGACCCGACGCGTGGAGAGCCAGCTGGATTTCGATCTGGAAACCGCCAAGCAGAAGAACGACGAGAATCCGGTCTATTACGTGCAGTACGCCCACGCCCGCGTGTGCGCCATCCTGCGCAAGGCGGAAGAGGAGGGCCTGAGGCCCGAGCCGGCCGATAGCGTGGATGTGTCGCCGCTGACCAGCGAGGAGGAGCGCCGACTGGTGCGCGACCTGCTGGCCTGGCCGGAGGTGCTGGAGCAGGCAGCCAGCCGCCTGGAGCCGTATCGTGTGGCGATGAACCTGATGCAGATGGCCCAGGGCCTGCACAGCTTTTACCACAAGCATCGCGTGGTGGTGGATGATGCGGCCACCGCGCAGGCCAGAATGCTGCTGGTGCTGGCCGTGCGTCAGGTGCTGGCCAACGGACTGGAGCTGCTTGGCGTGGGCGCGCCGGAGCGCATGTAGTGCCGTGCCTTCCGGTAGCCGGCCCGAAGCAGACCGATGGGGACCGGGTTCATGGCGGGTGGATCGGTGGCGGTTTGACCCATGGCTAAACGCGACTTCGCGCAACTGCAAACGCCGGCGAAAAAGCCGGAAAGCAGGACCACACCGGCGGTGATGGCAGGCGTGAGCCTGGTGTTTACGGCCGTGCTGGCCTTCAGTGGCGGTTATATGGTCGGCGACACGAGGAATGCCAGCGACACCCTGAAGGCCGAAAAGGCCGCCTTGCAGGACCGTGTCGGTGCGTTGCAGAAGCATGTCGATGAACTCGAAACCCAGCTTGCCAAAAGCCGCGAAAAACCGAAACCGCCAACGCCGAAGGACGCGGCTGAGCGCGTGGGTGATTTGACCTTTTACAGCGAACTTCCCAAACAGCAGGTGATGCCATCGCCACTTGGCGATACCGGGCCAGCTGCCGTGCAGCAGCACCGCGGCGAGGATATCGAGGCCTATGCCAACCTGCCGCCGCCGGTACGGGAGCCGAAGGCCGCACAAGGCGCTGACCCACCGGCTTCCGGCGCTGCCGGCTCGCCGACAGCGAGTTACCGTGTGCAGGCCGGCTCATTCATCCGGCGAAGCGATGCCGAGGGGCTGCTAAATCGTATGGCACTGGCCGGTATCAAGGCCAAGGTCAGCCAGGCGCAGGTGCCGAATGTCGGCACCCGTTACCGCGTGTTTACCGCTTCTGTGACCGGCATGGCCGAGGCCGAGGGCCTGAAATCGCTGCTGCGCGACAAGCTTGGCATCGAAGGGTTGTTGATGCGTGAATAGTCAGTCGCCGGATGTTCGACGTGAGCAGGGGCTGGCCTGGGCCGAGACACAGCTCGGCCAGCCATGCCGCATGGCCATGCTGGCCGGCGATGCCTCGTTTCGCCGCTATTTCAGGATTCATGCGGGCTCTATCAGCCACGTGTTGATGGATGCGCCGCCGCAGCATGAAGATGTCGGCCCCTTCGTATCCGTGCTCGGCTGGATGCATGATGCCGGCCTGCGCACCCCGATCCTGATTGCCAGAGATGAAGCGCAGGGCTATCTGCTGCTGGAGGATTTCGGCGATCTCACCTGGGCAGAGCAACTGAAGCGGGGCCGTGATTCAGCCTCGAAGATGCTGGCTGCGATGATGTATGATGCGCTGCGTCAGTTGCATCTGTTGCAGGCCGCCCATCCGGATACTGCCCTGCCGGCATTCGATGTGGCTCGCATGCAGCGTGAATGCGACCTGTATCTTGACTGGTATCTGCCGCGGGTGGCCGGCGTGAAACCGACATCCGCCGAGCGCGAGGCATTCCATGCCGCGCTGCTTCCCGTGCTGGAGGCTATCGCCGGGCTGCCGCGCGTGCCGGTTCACCTGGATTACCACAGCCGCAACCTGATGCTGCCGCAGCAGGATGGACATGGGGGCATGCCGCTCGGCGTGATTGATTTTCAGGATGCGGTGGCCGGTCCGCCGACCTACGATCTGGCCTCGCTGCTATACGACTGCTATCAGGATTACCCGGAAGAGTTGCGCCGGGAGTTTAGCAATCAGTTCTTCGAAGCCTTGCCGGATGCGTTGCGCGCGGCGTTTGCCGATACCGATGCATGGCACCGCATGCTGCGCCTGACTGCTCTTCAGCGGCATATCAAGGCCATCGGCATCTTCGGCCGGCTGGCATATCGCGACGGCAAGCGACAGTTCCTTGATGAGATTCCGCTCACCCGCAAGCATCTGCGTGAGGAACTGCAGGCGCTGGAGATCGATATGGCCGGGCTGGGCCTGTTGCTCAGAGAGTCTGCATAAGCGTGCGGACGTCATGAGTGTGCGACCAGTACTGCAGATGGGCGATGCCCGGCTGCTCGAAAAGGCCCGGGCCGTGAGCGATATTGCTTCCGGCGAGTTGCAGACTCTGCTGCAGGACATGCGCGACACCATGCGGGCCGTTGATGGGGCAGGGCTGGCGGCGCCGCAGATCGGGATCGGGCTGCGCGTGGTGATCTTCGGCGGCTGCGAGAGTCCGCGCTATCCGGATAGCGGTGAGGTGCCCTTCACCGAGTTGATCAATCCGTGTGTCGAGGTGCTGGATGAGGGCATGCAGCTCGGCTGGGAAGGGTGTTTGAGCCTGCCTGGCTTGCGCGGCGAGGTGCCACGCCATGTGGCCGTCCGGTACAGTGGACTGACCCCCGACGGGGAAAGCATCGACCGGCTTGCCAGGGGCTTTCATGCCCGTGTCGTGCAGCACGAGGTGGATCATCTCGACGGCATCCTGTATCCGCAGCGCATGACGGACATGAGCCGCTTCGGTTTCGAGGATGCCCTGCAAGATTGAGGCGGCCTGATATCGCGGTTCGACCCGGCCGGGCGATTCTGGCAGCGTGCCGCAATTCCTTTCAGTCGCGCGGCGCGTTGCGGCTGATTATGTCAATGGAGACACTATGAAAATCAGCAAACAGAAGGTCGTCAGCTTCGACTACACCCTGACCGATAATGATGGGGGCGTGATTGACTCCTCAGAAGGACACGAGCCGCTGGCTTATATTCACGGTTCCGGCTTCCTGATTCCGGGCCTCGAAAACGAGCTGGAAGGCAAGCAGGCAGGTGATGCATTCCAGGTGACGGTGCAGCCCGAAAATGCTTATGGCGTGCGCGACGATTCGCTGGTCAAGGAAGTCGAGCGCGACATGTTCGGCGAGGTGGAGAAGCTGGAAGCCGGCATGCAGTTCCAGGCGGAAACCGAGGACGGCATCGAAGTGGTGACCGTGACGGCTGTCGGCGACGACACCGTGACCGTGGACGGCAATCATCCGCTGGCCGATGTAACCCTGAACTTCGACATCAAGGTTGTGGATGTACGTGATGCCACTGCTGAAGAGCTGGATCACGGCCATGTGCATGGCCCGGGTGGTCATCAGCACTGATCGTGTAAGCAAGCGTTTCCGCGCCCCGCTTCGGCGGGGCGTTTTTTTTGGGCTGCAAGCACTTTGCCATCTTGCCATAACGTCACGCAGTCGCCATCTTTATGACGATGGTGGAGGCGATCCAGCGCATGAGCGACGAGATCTATATGCGGCAGGCTTTGGCGCTTGCAGCGCATGGTGCGGGACGCACGCATCCCAACCCGACGGTTGGCTCTGTGGTCGTTTCCGAGGGCGAGGTCATCGGCGAAGGGTGGCACCGCGGCCCCGGTCGTCCGCATGCCGAGGTGGAAGCGCTTAGCAGGGCCGGGGAGAAGGCCAGGGGGGGGACCCTGTATGTTACGCTCGAACCCTGCGCCGCAAGCGGTCGTACGCCGCCCTGCACGCTGGCCATCGTCAAGGCCGGCATTACCCGCGTGGTGTATGCCTCATCCGATCCGAATCCCAAGATGTCCGGTGGCGGAGCCTGGCTGGAAGGCCACGGGATCAGCGTCACGGCCAATGTACTGGAGGCCGAGGCAGATGCCCTGAACCGGCCGTTCCTTTATGCGCACCGCCTCGGCAGGCCGTATGTCCTTGCCAAGGCAGGGATATCGCTGGACGGCAAGCTGGCCACACGGCGCATGCATTCGCAGTGGATCACCAACGAGCTTTCGCGCAAACATTCGCATGCCATCAGGGCCGAGTGCCACGCTGTGCTGGTGGGCAGCGGCACGCTGAATATGGATAACCCTTCTTTGACCGTGCGACACGTACCGATTGGGGGCAGGCCGCCACTCAGGGTGATGTTCGGCGCGCACGCCCCGGTTTTCCAGTCCGATTACAATTTTGCCGATGGCGAGGTTCCGGCGCGTCTTTACGTATGCCACGACAACCGCCATGTCGCCGACTGGCAGCGTGCCGGGGTGGATGTGGTGCGTGTGGACGGGGTGCTGCCGATGCTCCGCCACCTGGTAGCGGACCAGCGCTGGCAGATTTTGCTGGAAGGCGGCGGCGGGCTGCATGCGGCCTTCCTCGAGGCACGACTGACGGATGAAATGATTCTCTACCAGGCGCCCATCCTGATTGGCGGCAGCGATGCCATCGGCCTGTGGCATGGCACAGGCGTGAACCGGGTCGAAGAAGCCCCCAGACTGGTCGATGTGCAACGCCGTATGTTCGGTGAGGACCAGATGATACGAGGCCGGGTCGTCTACCCCGAGGCCTGATACGCAGTCCATAGCCAGACCGGCTCTTCCGTTGCTGTTGCCGGCAACCGGCTGGGCGGCAGGCATCGCCGTCGCCCGTGTTGATGGCATTGCATGGCAGGTGATGTGCGCCCTGGCCGGCACCTCCATCCTGATCGCCCTCTATGGGCTGTTTCGCAAAACCAGACTCCCCGGGTGGATGTTCGCCTGTTTCCTGATCGGTGGCTTTGTATGGGGCTGGGTCAGTCTGGTCTCCGATGCCGCACGCTTCGATACGCCCGCAGGCTGGCAGGACAGGCCGATCAGAATCAGCGCCATGATTGTGGCCATGCAGCGGCAGTCCGCCGGCTGGCGTCTGAGTCTGGGCGATGTGCAGCGCGACGACGGGCAGGTCCTTGCCGGCAAGCTATGGTTATACGTGTATCCGCAGAAGGGCGGCGAAGCATCCAATCCTGTCGGGGCATGGCTGCCCGGCGATCGCATTGAGGCCGACGCGGTGCTGCATGTGCCGCGCAATCATCACAACCCATCAGGCTTCAATTTCATGGCCTGGTGTTTTGATCGCCATATCGCGCTGTTGGGCAGTGCGCGGGGGGAGGTCAGACGCCTGTCCGCCGGCAGCTCCAGGATGGAACATGTCCGTCAGCGTATCCGGCAGGGGATCGAAGGCATCCCGGAAGCCCGGGGAGGCGTGATCAGGGCGCTTCTGCTTGGCGAGCGGCAAGCCATTCCCGAATCGGTGTACAATGCCTTTGCTTCGACCGGTGCGGCGCACCTGTTGGCTATTTCCGGGCTGCATGTGGGGCTGGTGGCCGGACTCGGATTCTCTCTAATCTGGTGGCTGCTGACCCGTCGTGAATCCTGCATCGTATATTTACCGGTGCGTGGCATCGCCCTTGCCGGCGGTGTGCTGTTGGCGATGCTCTATGCACAACTGGCCGGCTGGCCGCTGCCAACACAGCGTGCGGCGATGATGCTGGCCGCTGCTGCGCTGGCATGGTGGTTAAGGGCTCGTGCCGCGCCGCTGAACGTGTTGCTGGCCGCCTTGATGCTGATTTTATTGCTGGATGCATCGGCGATCACCTCGTTGTCGCTGTGGTTGTCGTTCACTGCCACCGCCGGAATTCTGCTGTGGGCCGGCAAGGCTGCCGGAGATGATTCTCCGGTCTGGCGTCGCCGGGTGTCCGGCTTGTTCGTGGTCACGCTGCTCGCCTGGCTGGCAACGCTGCCGCTGGTGGCGGATGTGTTTGGTCGCCTGCCTGTATACAGCCTGCCGGCCAATCTGCTGGCCACGCCGCTCTATACGCTGTTCGTGCTGCCTTTCTCGCTGGCCGGGGCATTACTCGCTGCGATTGGGTGGGGGAGCGGCGCGCATGCCTTGTTTTCTCTGGCAGCGCAGGGTATCGGGGTGGGGAATCAGCTGCTTGACGCGATCTGTCACTGGCCGGCCAGCGGACTTTGGCTACCGGACATTCCGTGGTGGCTCAGTGCGCTCTATGCGTTGGGAATGGCCGGCTGTGCATGGCTGATAACGAACAGGCGGCGGGCCGGTGCACTGCTTCTGCTATGTCTGACGCTGAGTGCCTACAGCGCTGTGGCGATATCTGAGGGCAACGTTGATGCAAGCCGCTTGATTGCCTGGGATGTGGGGCAAGGCTCAGCCATCAGCCTGACCCTGCGCGGCGGCCAGGTGATGGTGGTGGATGCGGCAGGGCGCCCGGGGGCTCGCTTCAATGCCGGCGTGACGATGGCCGAGGGGCTGCGCGGCATGGGCCTGACGCATATCGATGTGCTGGTGATCAGCCATGACCAATCGGATCATGCCGGCGGTGTGCTGAGTCTGGTGAAGCGGATGAATCATATCGGTGAATTGTGGCTGGCCGATGTGCCGGCCACTCACCGCTCGCGGCGAATCGGGAGTATCCTGCATGCGGTTGCGCAGCGCGGCGGCACGGTACGATGGCTCAGGCAGGGTGATGAGGTGGTGTTTGCCGGGGCGAAGACCGGGGTGCTGTGGCCGCCGGCTGGTTGGGCCGCATCCAACGGTAACAATGATTCGCTGGTGTTGCATCTGCGCCTGCCGCGCGGGCTGGACCTGCTTCTGCCCGGTGATATCGAGACACCGGTCGAGCAGTCCCTGCTGGAAGACGGGCGGCTGCCAGCCTGCGATGTGCTGCTGGTGCCGCATCATGGCAGCGCCACATCCAGCACGACGGGCTTCATTGCAGCGCTTGCGCCGTCCATTGCCATAGCACAAACCGGGTTTGCCAATCGCTATGGTTTTCCTGTCGAGGTCGTGCGTCAGCGCTACCGGGAGGCAGGCAGCCGGTTGTTCGACACATCTGGCGGGGCGGTAATGCTGGCGGTGGATGCGGCTATGGATTCCGGCGGTCAACCGGGCGCGCAGTTGCTTGAAACACCGCGCATATACTCGGAGCGGCGCAACCGTGCATTGCAGTGGTGGCGCCACTTCCTATAATCGGCGACCGCGCCGCGTTGACGGCAGCGACATGGAGGTTCATGTGTACGATTTTCTAGTGCAGGGCGGAACAACGATGTTTATTCTGCTCGGTTGTTCCATTCTGGCCCTGACCATCATCTTCGAGCGTTCGTGGAGCCTGCGTCGTTCGGTGGTGATTCCGGATCAACTGGCCAGCGAGGTGGAAGATGCGATCCGCCGCGAGGATGTGAAGCAGGCGATCGAAACCTGCCACCAGAGTCACACGGCGATGGGCCGCATCCTGTGGGTAGCGCTGGGCAACCGCGGCGTGTCGCGGCCGGTGCTCAAGGAAATGCTGGAAGAAGTCGGACGCCAGGAGGTCGCTCACCTGGAGCGGTTTATCGGCGCGCTCGGCCTGATCGCGGCAATCTCTCCGCTGCTCGGTCTGCTCGGCACGGTGATCGGCATGATCGAGGTGTTCCAGGTGATCTCCGTGGAGGGCGTGGGCAAGGCCGATATCCTTGCCGGCGGCATCTCCAAGGCCCTGAATACCACCGCGGCCGGTCTTTCGGTGGCCATTCCCGCCCTGGTGGCCTTCCGTCTGTTCGAGGCCCGCGTGGATCGCTTCGTGATTGAAATCGAACATCATGCCCTGCGCTTCGTCGAACTGCTGAAAGGCGAGCGCTGATGCGCCTGCGCGAGCGCCCCAAGCGCGATTACACCGTGGATATCACGCCACTGGTGGACATCGTGTTCCTGATGCTGATTTTCTTCATGGTGTCCACCAGCTTCAAGGTGGCCAGCAGCCTTAAGCTCGAACTGCCGACCAGCAAATCGCAGGAGCAGGTGAGCGAGAAGCAGGAAGTGGTTATCAGCATCAGCCCGGGCGGTCAGTTCTTCGTGCAGGATGAGGCGGTCAGTGACAAGGACCTGCGCAAGCGTATCCTTAATGTGACCAAGGGCGATCCGAACATGCGCGTGGTGCTGCGCGCCGATGCCAGCGCCCAGCATCGTTACGTGGTGCGCGCGCTGGATGTACTGCGCGGCCTGGGCATGGGCAAGGTGGCAATCGCGACCGTACGCGACAAGGAGTAATCCGTGACTCGGGTTGTACAGAAATTCGGCGGCACCTCGGTGGGTACGCTGGAGCGCATCATGGCGACGGCGGATATTATCGAACGCTCGGTCAAACAGGGCGTGGAAACGGCCGTTGTGGTGTCCGCCATGAGCGGAGAGACCAATCGCCTTATCGGGATGGCCAACGCATTATGTGAAGACGCCAATGCCCGCGAAATGGATCAGCTGGTGTCCACCGGCGAGCAGGTGAGTGCCTCGCTGCTGGCCATTGAGTTGCAGAAGCGCGGCATCAACGCGCATTCGTATACCGGTGTGCAGGCCGGGCTAAAGACCGACAGCAGCTTTTCACGGGCACGCATCCTGGGTGTGGAATGCGACCGCCTGCTGGCCCGCATCGCGGGTGGCGAAGTTCCGATCCTGACCGGTTTCCAGGGCGTCAACGAGCAGGGCGATGTAACCACGCTCGGGCGCGGCGGATCGGATACCTCGGCGGTGGCGCTTGCCATCGCACTGAAGGCCGATGTGTGCGATATTTTTACCGATGTGGACGGGGTATACAGCTCCGACCCGCGCATCGTGCCGGCGGCATCGAAGATCGAGCGCATCAGCTACGAGGAGATGCTGGAGATGGCATCACAGGGCGCGAAGGTGTTGCAGAACCGCAGCGTGGAACTGGCCATGCGCTACCAGATGCCGATTCACCTGCGCTCCAGTTTTGTGGATGTGCCGGGAACCATGGTGATGAACGAGGACGAGACGATGGAAAGAGCAGCGATTACAGGCGTGGCCTACAACCGCGACGAGGCAAAAATCACCATCAAGGGCATTCCCGACCATCCCGGCATTGCCAGCGCCCTGTTCGGGCCTATTGCCGATGCCGGGCTGAATGTGGATGTGATCGTGCAGAATGTCAGCGAGGTCGGCACC